>SXGR01034381.1_pt1 | contig 41822 bp, 36 predicted proteins | sample 3174711 | NCBI WGS metagenome assembly SXGR01 (sample SAMN11356860, study PRJNA531348) | freshwater metagenome | isolation source: freshwater sample F1-60 | place: China: Fuxian Lake, Yuxi | collected 2017-12-25
AACTCAGGAAGGAAACCGAGGCATGGTACATCCACACAAATGCCAAAACCCGTAGGGTCGATTGGCAAATGTCCATTGGAGATGCCAGAATTAAACTAAAGTCCGTTTATCCTGTATTTATTGAGTGACAAAGCACTAGTGCCGCCCGGATTTTTTTTCCAAAATCACCTGCCTGGATGAGAATTCGATTGGGGTGGCCGGCCCATACCAATTGGGACAAACGCTCCCTTAATAAGGCTTCGTGTGTGTCCTCATACCGGGTTGCGTTATTGTCCCGGCCAAAGGAGTCCTGGTTGCAAACAACCACACTTTCCAGGTGAATCACCAAATCATAGCGGTTATAAATCTCTGTCAAATCCAATGCAAAATGTTTTGTAAAATCGGTTAATCCCTCTGGCCAATAGGCCGCTCCATCCAGGATGCCACGATCACAGATCATTGCACTTGCCCCACATTCCAATCCCAAGGAATGGAATGTGGCTTCCAGGTGCTTTTGGGTGGCAAGGATCTGGGATTGAAACGCTCGTCGCCAGGTGCCTCCTGGAATCAGGGATTTGGGCCAATCGGCGTGTCCCATAGGTGGGGGAATGTTTCCGGATAAAAGAAGGGTTGAGGCTTCGGGTACCAAAATCACCTTTTGGCCAAAGTTTCTTCCCATTTCTTTCAAGCAAAGGGTTTTGCCCGCACAAGGCCCTCCCGTTAGAACAATTCGTTTTGGTTTTTGGCCTTTCCCCAAGGATTCCAAGGCGTTACTCCTCTCATTTTTGGGAATCCTGCCCCGGTTCCCGGTAATATCTTAAGATTTCAAAAGTGGGCGGCGGAATTGACCCGGCAATTCTGTTGGAAAAGGAAAAGGATAGGTCGAATGGACTTTTTGCATGATGCATAGTGAATGGATTGATATTTCCCCCTCCCATTGGAGAGCATTGACCCCTGAGGCTTTGCCTGAACCATTTCGAAAATCCATAGTTAGTGTTGGCAATTTTGACGGGGTCCACCTCGGACATAGAGACCTTTTTACCCATGCAAGGCGGTTGGCCCGACCAGCCCAAAAGGTGATTGCCGTAACATTGGACCCTCACCCCAGGGCACTTCTTCGACCAGAAGACACCGGCCCACCTATCCTGTCCCTTGAACGCAAAGTGCAAAAACTACGCCAATGTGGCGTGGACCAAGTGGTTGTCTTCCGGATTGATTCTTCATTCCTTGAGCTTAGTGCCCAAGACTTTTTTGACCGCCTTATCCGGGGTATTCTTGATCCTCAGGGCCTCATTGAGGGGGAAAATTTTTGTTTTGGAAGCAAAAGGCAAGGGACGATTAGCCAACTAGGTCAACTTTGCAATTTGTCGGGAATCGTGCTCCAAATCCACCCCGGATTATTCGATGACAAGGATTGGATTTCAACAAGTCGCATTCGAACCCTGTTGTTGGAAGGTGAGGTGGCCAAGGCAGCTCGGCTGTTGGGGGCACCCCATGAAACCACGGGAGAGGTGATCGCAGGGGCCATGCGGGGAAGGTCGCTTGGGTATCCCACAGCCAACCTTGCCTTGCCCCAAACCATTCTCCCGGCGTTTGGGGTTTATGCCGCAAAGGCAATCCTGGCCAACGGACAAAGCCATGAGGCCGCGGTTAACCTTGGTCCAAGTGCAACCTTTGGTGAAACAGGGGTGAAAATCGAAGCCCATTTGTTGAATTTTTCAGGCCACCTCTATGGTCAAACCATTCGCCTGGAATGGATAGACCGGATCCGCAGTCCCCGCTTGTTCACCTCTCCGGACGCCCTAAAGTACCAGATTCAAGCGGACTTGGTCCAAATCCAAACGGTCCTGTCCGCCTCCCGCTCATCCTCAGGCAATTTGTCCCCAAACAATGAAGGCGAAACTTTTTCCCTGGAAAACGCCCAACGGGTTGTCGATGCATTGGGGGCCCCACTGGTTGGGGAAGGGGGTAGGGTTTTGGTGGTCGGTCGTTCTGGCCCCGCTTTATTGGTTCAATTGGACGGATCATGCCAATTTTGCCCCAATAGCCTTAGAGTACTTTTGATGGGGATTGAAGGTGAGCTTGCCAAACAACTTCCGGGTATAGAGTATCTTGAACCGGTAATGACCTGATTTGACCTAAAAAGGACGGATGATTGCATGAACGGCCATTGCATTGATGTGTTGGAAGCGGATTTTGACAGGTTGGTTGGGGAGGCGAGTAAAACCCGCCCTGTTCTCATCGATTTTTGGGCCAAATGGTGCCAGCCTTGCCTCAAACTCAAACCCCTCCTGGAAGCCGCCGCCGAAAAAGCCAGCGGTGCTTTTTTGTTAGCCAAAATCGACATAGACCAAAACCCGAATCTCGCTTCTGCTTTTCGCATTTCAAGCGTTCCAACCTTAGTCGTTTTTCATGAAGGGAACCCGGTTAATCGACACACCGGGATCCTGACGCCCTCGGAAATTGAAGCCTTCCTGCGGCCCTACCTCCCAGGCCCCGCGGAGGAATTCCTAAAAAAGGGATTGGAAGCAACCACCGCAGGGGATGATGCCCTGGCTTTAAAATGTGCCCAGGATGCCTTTGCCGCGGATGAAACGGACGATCGGGCCCGTTTGTTTCTGGTGAAATGCCTTTTGAAATCAGCTTCCGGCAAGCCGGATATTTCGTATATCGAATCGCTTTTGGAGCCATTCTCCGATACAGGACCCCTTGCCGCCGATGTCCTGAAACTCAAAGGTTCCCTCTTTTTTGTCCAATGCCAACCCGTTACCGGGGTGGGTTCAGAGCTTTATCAACAGGGGTGTGCCAAGGCCTCAACGGGTGCCCCGGAGGAGGCAATTGAACTCTTCCTGGAGGCCGGGGAGCTCAATGACAATCTCGCCCGTGGGCCTGTTAAATGGGCACTCATTCAAGCATTTCACCTTTTGGGTGAGGGACATCCCAAGCTTGCCTCATTTCGGTCAAGGTTGATGATGCTCCTTACTTGAGCGGTGTGTGGGTCCCCCGAATCTCGGTTTCCAACTTTCCCTTGGCATCGTCTTTGAAAATGGTCCAAACCTGGCCGCCTGATTTGTCAAAAACGCCCACCATGCGAAGGTTTCCGGAATCATTTGGATCCGGAGCGTTCCAGGTCATCGTTTGTTTGGCTTCATCCCAAATCCCCGTGAATTCGATCGCATCTCCACTGGAAAAAAACCGCCATGACCTAAACAGCTTTCGTTTGGGGTCGAATGTAAACAGGTTGGTTCCAGTGAAAGAGGCTGCTCCTTTTTCTTCCTTCAGGTTGAAGGATTGCTGGACAAACCGGCCATCGTGGACCCATTTTCCTTCCACCACACCTTTGGCTTTGATAGGTTCCGATACCTCCAACTGAAACTTACCAACAAATACCTTTAATTGGGCTGCCTCCGGGACATCTGGCGAGGGACCTTTAACATCGTCCCTGGCATTGGCGGCACTTATCAATGGAAGGGCTATCAACAATATCATTCGAGCAAGCCAAGTCATGGGAGGAATCTCCAAATGGGTAATTTCGTCCTTAATTTTTGCATTTTACAAAAGTATGGCAAAAAAAAACAAGTGCTCAGGCACTCTCGCCAGGTTGGCACTTTCCCTTTCTGATCCCGATCCCATTTTTTCTGGCAATCTTTCCGGGCATTTAATTCCTACGATCGGTTCCCCCTGTTTGCCCGGCAATATTTAACACCTTTTCTTGCTTGTGACTTACAGAAACCTTGGAATCGGCTTCAAAACCGGGCCGATATAGAGCCCTATACAGGGTCGGGTTCGATCACTTAGGACGAAATAACCCCATGGAACGGGGCGAAGCACCGCATGAGTTTGACACCCTTGACATCGAAAACCGCGAGCCCGACCCCTGTATTTCTTACAGCCCCAATGCCTGAAGAATCGAATGCGGAACCATTCTGGGATACCGTTTCCCTTATGCCTGCCCCGGTTGTTCATACCTATGGATCTCCTGTGATCCAATTTCGGGGGCTCGCCGGGTTTGATAAACCGTTGACCCCTGCCACCCGTTCGGTGGTCCTCCTTCAAGGGACGCCCTGGATAAAAACGATGGGATCCCTGGCCAGCCCGCTTCAGGTGCAGTCATGGAAATTTCCCTCGCCTTGGGAAACAAGTTCCGCCTTGGTCCCTCCCAAGGCCGGGGAGGAAATGGCCTTACCGGAAACCGTGGCTCAACCCTGCATGGTTGCCAGCCTGCCCAAAACGCAAACCAGAATCAAACCACCCGTGGGTATGTCGCATCTGAAAGATAGGCTGCTTTGCCTGTTGCAGCCCCCCTTGGAGGGTATTCTTGGGCAGGAAATGAAACTCCCGTTTCAACCCTACCCGTATCAACTTCAGGGAATTGCTTTCCTCATGCCAAGGGACAATGCCCTTATCGCCGACGAAATGGGTTTGGGAAAAACGATTCAGGTGATTCTTTCGATTCGGCTAATGGTCCAAAGGGGACAACTCAATCGTATTTTGGTGATCTGCCCAAAGCCATTGGTCCACAACTGGATGCGTGAATTCCGGCTTTGGGCTCCAGAAATTCCTTTTGAATCGATCACCGGGAATTCCGAAGAAAGACGCCGCAGTTGGCAATTATCCAACGCTCCGGTGAAAATCGCCAATTATGAGATTGTCACTCGCGACGAGGAAGATTTCATTCGCAATGAGGTGGCCTTTGATTTGGTTGTCCTGGATGAAGCCCAACGGATCAAAAACCGCGATGGCAAAACTTCACTGGTTGTAAAGTCGCTCAAACGCAACAAAAGCTGGGCCATGTCTGGTACACCGATCGAAAACCGGGTAGACGATATGGTCAACCTGTTTGAATTCATTGCACCCGGATTGATTCCCCCGGCCACCCCATTTCGAACCATCCCAAGTATTGTAAAAGATCACATCATCCGCCGAACCAAGGAGATGGTTGCCGGGCATATGCCCCAGAGGATCTACCGCGACCTGACCTTGGACCTCTGTCCTGAGCAGCAAGAAACCTATGATTTGGCCGAAAAAGAGGGCATTGTTCACCTGAACCAATTGGGTGATACGATCACCGTCCAACATGTTTTTGAATTGGTCATGCGGCTCAAACAGATTTGCAATTTTGATCCCAGGACGAACAAAAGCGCCAAGTTGGAACGCCTTGTCGCCGACATGGAGGAAGTTTCCGCAAGTGGGCGAAAGGCAATCGTGTTTTCCCAATGGGTGGACCCGTTGGAAATCATTGCGATTGCCCTCAAGGAGCATAATCCCCTTTCGTACCATGGTAGGATCCCTTCAAAAAGTCGGCAACCGATCCTGGATCGATTCAAGGAGGATCCGGATGCCCATGTCCTTTTGATGAGTTATGGTTGCGGAAGTGTCGGGCTCAACCTTCAGTTCACCAACTATGTTTTCCTGTATGACCGTTGGTGGAACCCGGCGATTGAGGATCAGGCCATCAATCGGGCCCATCGGCTGGGGCAAAAAAGCGAGGTTTTCATTACCAGGTTTACCAGCACCGGCACGGTGGAGGAACGCATTGCCGCTGTGCTTGACAAAAAGCGGCAACTATTCGATGAGATGCTTTCGCAAAATGGCCCGCCCCTTAGTCTTGGCCTTTCGGAAAAGGATATTTTTGGGCTATTTAATATCAAAGCTAGGCCTAAACGGTTGGCGTAAGGGCATGGGAAATTCCTTGGGTATGCTGGTTGTTCAGGCGACCCAAATTCCGCCGGCAAAGGTTTTATAAGCTACGATTTTGAAGCTAATTACGAATTGCCCGTTATTCAAAACATAAAGATAAAGTGGTCACCTTGAAACTGGTTTTGTGGTGAAGGTCCGCTTTGTTAAACTGGCAAACTGTAAATTTGGATTATGTTTTTCCAAGCAATCTTTGGATGCCACCCAGAGGGATTACGCCAGGTTTTTTTAAAAGGCAAACGAAACCAAATGACAAATCGGTGGTTTGGAAGGCCATTATGGTTCCTGTTGTTGGTGGTTTGGACCACCCTGCTATTACGGCCGGAACCGGTCACCATTCAGGAGGAGGCGGTGCCCATTGCTTGGCGTTATGGCCTGGCCAAGGGATTACATGTAGGAGTTTATTCCCTCCTTTCGGGTTGGGGCTGTTTGCTTTTCCTCAGAAAATGGTGGTTTTTAGGCGTTAGCCTTTTGTGTCACGGAGCCCTCACGGAGTACCTTCAAACATTCACAAACTACCGGAAGGGCGATTGGGTTGATGTGGCTTGGGATGGCTTGGGAATAGGTATCGGAATGGGGGTGGCAAGGGTGATTTATGGGCTATTTTCGAGATCGGACATAGTTGCTAAATAGGCGGATCGAATGGCCCCCATTGCCTCGTAAACAGAATGTTGGAGGGCTGACCCATTGGAATACCCTAATTGGGATGCCAAAATGTCAAGGGCCGTTGGGGAATCGGGAAGGGTATCAATGGAACGGTTAAAAAGGAGGCGGACCCGATTTTGAACTTTGCTCAAATGGGAATAATGGGTTAACAAAGCTTCAGCCCGTTCCTTGGGCAGGCATGAAGTCTCTCCAAGTTGGATGAGGGCCGAAAAAGTGTTGGGATCCAAAATTTGGGATAGGGAAGATCCATGACGAAGCTGCATCAGCTCCACTACGAATTCGACATCTACCATTCCACCCGGGGCCCGTTTGAGATCCCTTCCGCTCCCGGGAGAGGAGGGAAAGTGCGAAATCCGGCTAACCTCCAATTTTTTGCGCATTTGATGGGCTTCCGCAACCCATGAAGTTTGCCAGGTGTTTTGGGTCAGGATTCGGTGAATGGCGTTTTGGACCAAAGCGGCCAAGGGACAGGAAACACCCAGAATCCGGAAACGGGTTAAGGCCATTCTTTCCCATAACCGACCCGGGCCCTGGCCGCTGTGATACCGGACAAACTCACTTAGGGGCAAAGCAAGGCTTCCTGAACGGCCGGTAGGTCGAAGCCTAAGGTCGATCTCAAATAGGGGTTTATTTCCACCCGCATGGGCCGATTCACGAACCAATCCCTGGGCAAGGGCCGTATACCATTGATGTAAATCGCCCTCAGGGGTTCCCTGGTGCCTTGAGCCTTCATAGATCCAGATCAAATCCAGGTCGCTGAAATAACTCAGTTGCCCTGCACCCAATCGTCCTAGTGCCACCAAAACATGTTGGGAGGGACTGTTTGGGCAAATACAGGGAATTCCCTTTTCCTGTTCCAGGTTCCATTGATTTTGGGTTGCCATCGCCAAAAGCAAAATTTCCGCAAGGTCGGTAATGGCCCGATTCGTAGCCGCAATTCCCTCTCCCCCCGTCATTTCCCGGATGCCAATTCCAAGCAGTTCTTTATCCCGGAAACTTCGAAGGATCAGGTGTCGGTCCTTTGCCCCGCGTAGGAGGCCGCCCAATTCGGTGGATAACTCCTGATAGGTCCTGGCATGTCCCAGCAGCAGGGCATCGAGCAATTCATCAATCATCCCTGGGTTATCAACAAGAAGTTCACCCAACATGCGACCACTGGAACAGAGATCCACCAAAAGTTTCAGGGAGGGTTTGTGAAAGTTGAGTAACTCCCAAAGACCAGATTTTCCTCCCAGAGAGGAGGTAATGCGTTCCAATTGGGAAAGCGTGGCATCCGGATCGGCGGTAAGGGAAGTGGAGTGAAGGAGCGAAGGGGCGATACTGGAAAAGAAATGTCTGGTCCGGAGAGAGGAAAGAAAAGGGCTGGGTTCCCTGGCAAGTCTTAAAAGATTTTTGTGAGCCAAATCCGGAGAGGAAAACCGGTGCTTGGTCAAAACTTCATACACATCCCCGGGATTCAGGTCGGGATCAAAAAGTATATCGGTTTCCGTTTCTGCTTGCTCTGATTTGTCGGGAAAAACCTGGTGGACCAAATGGTTCAGAATCGTGTGGATAGGTCCTGTCCGATTGCCAAGTTGCACCTGTAAAGCATTCCAGGGGTCCTCAATGGCAAGGTCTGTAATACCCATGCGTCTGGCCAAACCCAGGCGGGCGGAATCGGATTGGGGAATACGATGGGTTTGCAGGTCAGAGACAAGTTGGAGTTTATGTTCGACCTGGCGAAAAAAACGGTAGGAATCATCCAGGACGCGAAATTCCTGATCTGTAAGGCAGCCATGTCGTTCCAGGGCGGCCAATGCCAAAAGCGTATTTTTTTGTCGGATATCGGGTAGGGTGCCACCATTAAGTAATTGGAGAAACTGGATGGTGTATTCGATGTCGCGAATTCCACCACGGCCTGTTTTGATATCAATACCCCCTGAGCCACCCACCGATCTCCTTTCAATACGCCTTTTAAGAGCCTTAATTTCGGAAATTTCGGAAAATGAAAGGTAATTACGATAGACAAAGTCCTGAATATCGAGGCAAAAATGTCTTCCAAGGAGTACATTCCCGGCCACGAACCGGACTTTTATCAAGGCTTGCCTTTCCCAGGTGCGACCATGGTTGTCGTAATAGGCAAGGGTTGGCCCCAAGGCCATGGCCAAGGGCCCGCTTGCGCCGTTTGGCCTTAGCCTAAGGTCGATTCGCCACCCAATACCTTCCTCGGAATGGGCAGAAAGAAGCCTGATCATTTCACTAATCAATCGGCCATGATACTCCGCCGCGGTTACTTGCGTCTTCCCATTAATGGTCATGCCTTCTGCGGAATAGATCATTAATACATCAATATCGCTGGAATAATTCAGCTCTTCGCCACCCAATTTTCCCATGGCAAGCAAGCAACAACTGATTTCCCGGTCATTGGATTCAAAGGGAAAACCAAACCGGGGAGCAAGACGCTGACCAGCGATGTATAGCGATACTTCAAGTGCCGCCTCCGCAACACGGCTAATATCCTTGGTGATTTCCTCGAGAGGTCTTTCACGAAACAGGTCGTTGATTGCAATGCGAAGCAACTGATCCATGCGAAAACGGCGCAGGATCCGGATTTGACCAGGTTCGTCTGAAACATGCTCCAGGGTATTTTGTAATTGGCCAACCATTTCCCCCAAACCGAGTGATCGCCTTACCGGATGAAGAATTGCTTCAATAGCCTCGGGATGGCGCGAAAGGTGATCGCCAAAAACTTTGCCTGAACCAAGGACCCGGAGCAGGCAATCAAGTGTCCTCCCTTTGCCCTCCCACAGGCTACCAAGGGGAATGGGTGCGGCGGATTTCATATTGGCCAATTGCCATTTGGCCAATTGGCCAAGGGCAAGTTCTGGATCGGCTGTTTTGGCGAGGAATTTGCCAAGGAAAGGGTCGTGATCCCGAATCAGTTCAGGGGCAAACTGTTTGAGAAAATCGAAATTGGCACGGGTTCTGGGATTGTCCCAAAAATCCTCAGGCATTCCAGACCGGGATTGTCGATTGACCGGTTGTTTTGCCTGATTCATGGAGGGCCCCTTTCCCTGGCATTAGGCCATGGGGAGGGAAATATTTCCTTCCTTGGGCGTAGGCGAGGGGTTAAATCTTGCGGCGGCATGCCTGGCCTGAGCCATTTGTTTTTCATTCAAAGTGGTTTGGTTTTCCACGGTTGCGATTTGGCCAAACAGGGTGAATGCGGTTGTATCGGTAATGTGGACTTTGGCCATGGATCCGGCAAGCCTGGGCATTCCATCAAAAACCACAATGAGGTCGTGCATGGTTCGACCTGTCATCTGCACAGGGCTATCGGCATGAGGCAGGAAACCTAGGCGTTTGACTTCGCGTTGGGTGGTCAAGCTTAACCCTTCCACCAAAACCTCGACTTCTTTTCCAATCCAATGGCGATGGAGGAACAAACTTTGCTGATTTTGGGCAACCAAAAGGTCATTGTTCCGGCGTTTTTTGACCTCTTCGGGAACATCATCAACATATTTATCAAACGCCCTGGTTCCCTCCCTGGGGCTGTACTTGAAAATATAACTGTTTTTGAAGGCAGAACGATTGACAATATCCACCGATTTCTGGAAGGATTCCTCGGTTTCGCCACTAAAACCAACGATAAAGTCACTGGAAACGGATGCCTCAGGGGCCCGATCACGAATCCGTTGACGCATTTCATCGTATTGGGAAATGGTATATTGGCGCTTCATTCGCAACAGCACTTCGTCACAGCCAGACTGGGCGGGCACATGGAAATATTTTACCATTTTGGGTAAATCGCGCACGGCGTCGATCAGGTCGTTGGTCATATCGAGAGGGTAATTGGTGACAAACCGGATCCGGTCCAAACCATTGATGCCAGATAACCTTATTAAAAGATCTGACAAACAGGTTTTGCGGCCATCCCCATGGTCAAACCGGTAACTGTTTACCGTTTGACCCAACAAGGTAATTTCGCGACAACCCTGATCGACAAGCTGGTTCGCTTCGGAAAGGATATGTTCAGGAGAACGACTCTGTTCCGGCCCACGGGTTGAAGGCACAACGCAATAGGTGCAAAACTTGTCACATCCTATTTGGATCCGCAAATAAGCTTGAAACGGGGTGGGACGCATTGAGGCATCGCGGATTGGGTCATAGCTGATAAAACTGGCTTCGACATCATGCCTTGTGGCCTCCTTCCGGCCAAGGCTCAGAGCCATTTGGGGCCTGCCGCTTGCTTTGGCGGCCTCAATGAGTTCCGGAACCCGTTCCAGTTGGCCAGTTCCGCAAACAAGGTCCACATGGGGGGCGCGCTTAAGGATCTTATCCTGATCTTTTTGTGCCATGCACCCTAAAATACCCAGCACTTTTTCTGGATGTTCATTCATATGTTCCCGGAGGCGACCAAGGGCACTATATATTTTATCCTCCGCATGGGCCCGAACACTACAAGTGTTGAAAAGGATAACCTCTGCCTCAAAGGCCGTTTCTGCCAGCGAATAGCCCTCCTTGCGAAGGGAACCAATGACCAATTCACTGTCCAGAACATTCATCTGGCAGCCAACCGTTTCGATGTAAACCTTGCGTGTCATCCTTTTTTCCAATTAAGGCCTTAAGACCTATTATGCCTCAAAACCCATACCAAGGCGATCCCCAATCGCCAAAGGATTTCCCCGAAGGTAATCCGGGGCGGGCATGGGTGATTTCCCTGCAGGCTGAACCAGCAAAAGGGCCAGGGCTCCATTCCCGGTTTTTACAATAATTTCCTGACCCTTTGTAGGTGTGGAAAAAAGTGTTCCCGGAGCAGCATTGGGGTCAAAACCGGTTGTTTGGGTCGCCTTGATGATTTGGAGCCGACTGGGAGCGGATCCCACTCGTTGACGAAAGGTAAATGCGGTTGGCCAAGGCTGCATCGCCCGAATTTGTCGGAGGATATCTTCGGTGGATTTTTCCCAATCGATGTTCCCGGCTTCTTTTTTCAGACGGGGTGCCTTTGTAATCAGGAGGGGATCCTGGACATTGCCCTTTACAGTGCCAAGGGCGATTTCCTCAATCGTTGAAAGGGCCAAATGAGCTGCCATGATGGACAACCGGTTTTCCAGAGTCTCGGCAGTTTCTTCAGGATCAATGGCGGTTTTCACCATGCCAATGATTTCTCCAGCATCAAGCCCCGCATTCATTCGAATGACACTAACACCGGTTTCTGCGTCTCCGGCCAAAATGGCGTGGGCGATGGGTGATGCTCCCCTATGGCGGGGAAGGAGTGAGGCATGGAGGTTGATTGAGCCAAGCCTTGGAATGGATAACGCTTTTGGGGAGAGAATTTGTCCGTAAGCTGCAACAACCAGTAAATCCGGGGCCAGTTTTTCCAACAGGGAAATACCCTCGGGATCGTTGATAGAAGCTGGTTGATAAACAGGAACCCCCCCTTTCAAGGCAGGGCCCTTGAGGCCAAGACCAACCAGCCGACTGGAACTTCTGGGTGAGGACCCGGGTTTATCCGGTTGGGTAACCAGGGCCATTGGTCGATATTGCGAGTCAACCATGGCTTCAAAGGCCGGCATGGCGAACCCCCCCGTTCCCGCATAAACAAGTCGCATGTTTCGGTTTATGCCTCACAAGCAAGCGAATCGAGAATCTGCCCCAGTTCCAGGTCTTTGGGAACCTCCCCTTTTTTCTGGGCCTGGCGAAACTCCGCCTCCATTTCGCCCAGAGTGGTTTTCGAGGAAATTCGAGAAACCAAGCTCATTTTGTCCACAAAAAGTACGCCATTCAGATGGTCAATTTCATGCTGCCAAGCCCTTGAAGCAAGCCCGGTTGCCTCGATTTCCACGGCCTCGCCTTTAATGTTGTAGGCCTGGACCATAACCGATTTGGCCCGCCTGATCCTTTGATAAAGTCCAGGAAAGCTCAAACACCCCTCACTATCGTCAATCGACCCTTTTCGTTCAACAATTACAGGGTTGATGAATACCTCTTCTGCCTCTTTTTGGGAAGGATCACCCGTGATGTTCAAAACCAGAAACTGGTGCGGGATGGCCACCTGGTTGGCGGCCAATCCGAGCCCTTTGGCTTCATACATTAGTTCAAACATCCGACCTATTCGGAGGTGGAATTCCTTATCGATTGTGGAAACCGGTTTTGCCTTGAAGCGAAGGGCCGGATGCGGATATTGAACAATCTTCATGGATTGCATGGAAAACGGATCCTAAAAGGGCAAGGAAGCCGGGGGTCACCTGGACTTCCCTCAAGGTTAGTCAAATGGTTATTTCGATTCTACCACCCAGATATTCCGGTAGGCGACAGGGTCGCCATGGTTTTGAAAGTGAAAGCCACCCGGTGTCGCCGCCTCTTTCGGGTCCCCTCCGGGGCTAAGTTTTAGAGCCAATTTGTCGTGAATGACGACCCCATTATGGCGAAGTGTAAGGATCGCATCGGCGGTTTTGACCCCGGCAGAATCAAACTTTGCGGCGATAAAGTCGATATCGTAGGTCTGCCAGGACAAAGGGGCCAGTGCCATATTTACCGCGGGTTTGGCCTGTTTGTAAATCCCGCCGCATTCGTTATCCTCCCCGGCAAGGCCAAATGAGTCGAGCACTTGTATCTCGTACCGACCTTGGACATAAACCCCGCTATTTCCGCGACCCTGGCCCCGTGATTGGGGCATGAATGGGGTGCGGAATTCGATGTGCGCCTTGAAATCGCCGAATTTTTTCTTGCTGGTCACCCCGACACCAAGGAGTTTGTCCTCCGAAAGTTTGCCGTTGGTCCATTCCGAAGCACTTGTTCCATCGAAAAGAACAATGGCACCTTCAGGGGGTTTATCTCCCATTGTTGGACTTTTTCGGGTAACCTTTGCAAGGGACCCCAAGTATTTCCCCTTGGTGATTTCGATTTTGTCACCTCCGATAGTTCCTTCTGTTTCAGGGAATTCAATGACGGCTTTTTCTGACCCCTCTGCCAATTTTGCTTTCCCCAAAGGAAGTTCGGCCCCGTCCGAACCGGCACCCGGTAGTCCTCCATGGTAAGGCCTGAAAGTGAATGCACCTTTGCCCTCGGCAATCACCTGAACCCCAATCTTGACGGGATTTCCGGATTCGTCTTTCAGCTCACCGGCGTATTCGCCTTGAATGGCAAAGTCGATGCCTGCCTTGGCTGGGTCGGTAAAACTGGGAGCTTTATCCGCAGAAAAACTGAGTAGAGTTGCTGCTAAAATGCTGGAAATCACGAGGTTGCTCCTTAAAAAAAATGAGTAGGAAAAGGATTTTTAATCCTTCAAACCGCCTTCGACCCTGAAATCTTAGGCCTTTATCAGGTTTATGGGTGAACTTTCCATTTTCACGAATCGTTCTTTGCAAAAATCGCCTTGCTTTGGCCCATCCTTCTGCTAGAATACCGTTTCAACCATGGGATTGGGCAAGTGAGTCAGCACGGGGCTGACAATTGGTGGAAATGGGAGCGTTAGTGTGATTACCAAGGAGCGTAAGACAGATATCATTGGCAAATTTGCCAGGTCAGCCGGCGACACGGGCTCCCCCGAGGTGCAGATTGCTCTGCTGACGGCACGGGTCAATGAGCTTCACGAACACATGAAGGGCAACAAAAAGGATCATGCAAGCCGAAGGGGCCTTCTGCAAATGGTCAGCCGCCGTTCTTGTTTGCTAGGTTACCTCAAGGAAAACGATCGTGAGCGGTACGCTGCTGTGATCGCCTCGCTTGGCTTGCGCAAGTAAGCTGTTTCGGGGTCCCTGATTTTGGCAATGAAGGCCAAGGCTCTTTGAAAGTTTCCCATTTCTATCGGTTCGGCTTGGTTGCCGGGCCGTTGATGCATTCGCTCTTTCCCATTGCTTTAGCCGTGTTGGCCAACCATTCCCGCAAGTGTTTTGGGGATTTGGAAGGTTGCCTCGTTGGTTCGAGGTTTTAGCGGCGGTTTGATCCCTCAAGGGGACTTTGGGAGTATTGATTGATGATTGTACACAAGCTTGAAATCGCTATTGGTTCCGGAACGCTATCCCTTGAAACAGGCAAATTAGCCAAACAGGCGCACGGAGCTGTCGTTGTTACCTTTGGCGAAACCATGGTTCTTGCCACCGCCGTGGAAGGTGCAGAAGACCCGCGGAGGGATTTCTTTCCCCTGGTGGTAGATTACCGGGAAAAATTCTACGCAGCCGGGGTTTTCCCGGGCGGTTATATCAAGCGTGAAAATCGTCCCTCCCTTAAAGAAACGCTCACAGCGAGGCTTATTGACCGACCCATTCGCCCCCTATTTCCGGCCAACTACCTTCGCGAAGTCCAAATCATGGTAAGCACCCTTACCGCAGATCGCCAAAATGATCCGGACATCCTGGGTATGATCGGGGCAAGTGCGGCCCTCCACATTAGCCACCTTCCCTTTCTCCATCCAACTGCGGCCGTTCGAATTGGCAGGGTGAATGGCCAGCTCATTCCCATGCCCACGCAGGAGCAACTGGAGCAATCCGATCTGGATCTGGTCATCGCCGGAACCAAAGCCGAAGTAACCATGATTGAGGGCTTTGCCCGCGAAATGCCAGAAGACCAGATGATTCAAGCCATTGTTTATGGCCAAAGCCTGATCACGCGGATCGTTGAGGCGATAGAGAAGTTCCGTGAAATTGCCGGCCTTTCCGCCAAGCAATATCCCGCGGAACCACCTGTCAATCCGCTTATTCAGGAATTCAAGACGAAATATTATGCCGAGTTTACTACCGCCAAGGTAAACGCCATCAAAGCGGATCGGTATGCAGCTGTCAAGGCACTTAAGGAAAAGGTGAAAGCAGAATACCTTGCGGAGGGCCGCCAACCTGCATTCACTGGGGCCCAGGTGGAAGGTGCATTTGCATGGTTGGAAGAGCGTATTGTTCGTGACCAGATCCTGGGGGGCCGCCGCATTGATGGCCGGGCCATGGATGAAATTCGGCCCATTCATTGCGAAACCGGCCTACTTCCAAGGGTTCATGGATCCGCACTGTTCCAAAGGGGTGAAACCCAAGCCTTGGTAACCGTTACTTTGGGAACCTCTTCGGATGAACAAGCCATTGAAGGCTTGAATGGAAAGTTTTCCAAGAAGTTCATGTTGGATTACAATTTCCCTCCCTTTAGCGTGGGTGAGTGCAAGCCAATTCGGGCTCCAGGCCGGCGCGAAATGGGCCACGGCGCCTTGGCCGAACGGAGTCTCAAACCAGTGCTTCCTGTTGTAGAGGACTTCCCCTACACCATTCGTCTGGTTTCAGACATTCTGGAATCCAACGGATCCTCCAGTCAAGCAAGCGTTTGCGGGGGAACATTAGCCTTGATGGACGCAGGTGTCCCCATTACCAACCCGGTTGCCGGAATTTCCATTGGGCTAGTCATGGAAGGGGACCGCCATATTCTCCTCACCGATATTCAGGGAGATGAAGACCATTTTTGTGACATGGACTTCAAGGTTGCAGGAACAGGGGTTGGCATAACCGGAATCCAGCTAGACTTGAAAATCAATGGCATCAACGAGGCAATTATTCGGGATACGCTCGAACAAGCGCGGCTTGGTCGCCGCCACATCCTGAAACAAATGCTCGGCGTATTGCGTCAACCCAGGGAGGAAATTTCCCAAAATGCACCTCGCCTCCTTACGGTACAAATCAATCCTGAAAAAATTGGAATGCTCATTGGTCCCGGGGGCAAAAATATCAAGGGAATCCAGGAATCCACAGGTGCCAAGATCAACATCGAGGATGATGGAACGGTCTACATCAGCCATATTGATGCAGCGGGGGCTGAAGCAGCTCGCCGTCGGGTAGAGGCCATCACCGAGGAGATCAAGGTAGGAAAGACCTACGAGGGCAAGGTCACTTCGATCAAGGAATTTGGGGCATTTGTTGAAATTGCTCCGGGGCGGGATGGCCTATGCCATATTTCCGAACTGGATGACCGTTACATCGAAAGAGTGGATGAGGTTTGCAAGATCGGCGACATCCTTCAGGTCCGGGTTATCGCCATTGATGAACATGATCGTGTGAAACTTTCCCGAAAAGTCATCCTGCGGGAATTGGCAGGAAAACCACCTGAACCCCCACGCGAAGAACGGGGTGGGGACAGGGGTGGCGATCGTGGTGGCCGCGGTGGCCGTGGTGGCGATCGTGGTGGCCGCGGTGACCGGGGTGGAGATCGTGGTGGCGACCGAGGCCATCGTGAACCCCGTGGGGATGATCGTGGCCCGGATAGGCCTCGCGATGAACGAAATGATTGATTCCTTTTAACCGCACCAAACCCGGGTAACTCTCCGGGTTTGGACTTTTTTCAGCATGTGGTTAGCCAACCTCGGGTTGCCAAACAATGCTATCTGATTCGGATATCGAACTGGCCGAGCTTGCGGGTGCCTTCATCCATGAGCTGAAAAATCACATTTCAACGCTTAACCTGAATCTTCAAATACTTGCAGAAGAATTTGAGGAAACGCAAAACCCCAGGGAACGAAGGGTCCTTGACCGCATCCAGAGGTTGCAGGGGGAATGCACCAGAATGGTCGATGTTTCAAATGATTTCAACCGGTTTGCCCGTTTGGTCAATTTGAATAAAAGCCCGGAACGAATCGATGCAATCCTGGGTGATGTCCTCGATTTTTTCATGCCCACGGCACGCGCCAACAATATCGAAATCCACACTTTTTTTCCTTCCGACCTCCCCTTGGTGAATCTTGATTCAGAGGTATTCAAACAGGCCATCCTCAACCTGTTGCTGAATGCCTTTCAAGCCCTTCCCATTGGGGGCGAAATCACCATTCAACTATCCCTCGAAAAAAGCCATTGTGTTTTGAGGATCATTGATACCGGCCACGGGATGGCTCCCGAGGTGGTTTCCCGTGTTTTCAAACCGTATTACACCACCAAACCAGGTGGAAGTGGCCTCGGATTAGCCACCACCAGAAAAATCATTGAAGCCCATGGTGGATCGATCGGGGTGGAGTCAGAATCCAGGCGGGGAACTTGCTTTACCATATGTCTACCCCTAATTGGTAGTGGTCCTGGTTAGGGGAACAGTCGGGATCCTGCAACCTTAGATGGAGTTTCGTTAATGTCCTTCCATACCAATCGTGAACCGATTGCCTCCGTTCAGGGGGTCATTACTCCTTTGTCAAAGGCCATGGTCCCTGCGTTGGACAGGGGGTTTTTATTTGCCGATGCGGTTTACGAAGTATTGAGGACCTATAAAGGCCGCCCATTTTTGGCCAAAGGGCATTATCGCCGTTTGGAGCGAAGCCTTGCAACCCTTCGAATCAAGGGTGTGGATGTGGAGGGGTTGAAAAAGCGTATTCAGGCAGTCCTCCGTGATGGGGGCTTTGATGAGGCCCTGGTTTATATCCAAATCAGCAGAGGCGTTGCTCCAAGGACACATGGATTTCCGGAGGGAATAAAACCCTTTGAATTTTTCTATGTGGCCGATTATGTTGACTTGACCGCCCCATTACGGGAAACCGGAGTAACCGTTTCACTACAACCCGATAGGCGGTGGGGGAGGTGTGACACCAAAACCACCAACCTTTTGGGGAATGTCCTCGCCTATCAGGACGCCAGGGACCAGGGAGCGTATGAAGCAATCCTTTATAAAGAGGATGGCACGATCACGGAAATGACCCGTACCTCTTTTTTTGCAGTCAAGGATAATATCATTTGGACGCATCCTTCAGGACCCCGAATTTTGCCAAGCATTACCAAAGACCTTGTATTTGAAATTTGTGAAAAAATTGGCCAACCCATCCGGTCCCAGGCTATTCCCCTAAAAGACCTCATGGAGTTTGATGAAATGTTTATGGCAGGGACCACCTCTGAAATTATCCCCATTATTGGGGTAGATGGAAAACCGGTCGGAAAGGGCACAATTGGACCGGTAACCATGGCCCTACGAAATGGTTTCATGGACCATTTAAACCATTGGCTAGGTCATCCGGATGATGAGATTGAGGGAGACTTTTCCGACTGAAAAGGCATATCGGCATGTGAAACCATCAAGCCCAAGCCTGGCCTGTAACCTGGCCAGGCTTACCTAAAAGGTCAGGGCCTTTCCCAGGGAGGTGATTACCGAGGTTAACCATTTCGCAAATAGAGTCAACTTTTTTTCACCCTTTGGCAAAATCAAAAAACCGAATGAAATGCCTGGCACCCTGGAAGGGACATTTGCCTGCAATCCGAATTGTGAATGCGTCTCGATCATGTGTTGGGAAATCGTGGGCAAAAGGTGTTTGAATTTATTTTTTGTTTGGGGTAGGTGATTTCTTCAGGAATGGATTGGGTTTCAACTCCATTTTTTTGACGGATTGTAAATAGGCCAGTACCTTTTCTGCATCTTTGCCACCAACCTGGGCATGAAAATGCAGGGAAAACCCATGGGGTCCTTTGGCATCAATCAACAATGGTTGCAATGTCAAAAAGGACTTTACTGCTTCCAGTTGTCCCATCATGGCCGCACAAAATAGGTCCATTCGTGCTCCTTTGCCAAGGAGGTATTCCACAATGTCTTTACGACCCATGTGGGACGCTCCGCCCAAGCCCGATTCCCAATCCCCACCCCCCCAGTCGATGCTCGCATTTACCAGGCCGGGTTCCCTTTCAGCCAACTGTTTTACCATGGCTAAATCGCTATGGGCAAAAATTACAAAATCCTGGACAAGCTGCCGATTGATTTGAAGTTTTTTCCAAGAGGGTTTGAAACCAGGGGCGGGGTAGTTGCGTTCAAAGGGGCCTTCAGCCGGTCCTGCTATAACGGGAGGTGGATTGGGTTTCTCCTCTTGGGGATAAAGCTCGGCAACACTTCCCAAGACGATCCCTGCCGAAAGTGTGGTAAACGAACGCCTTTTGATCATTGTTGTCATAGTTTCTCCCATCAAATCCTTGGATCCAATAAAGCTTTCAAAACCATTTCTTCCTAATGATTCTAGCGTTAATTTGCATCGTCCGCGGCTAACCCACAAAAGGTGTTGGTAAAAGCAACTTGCCCGGAGGGAGTAAACCTGGGTACCCGCGGAAACCTCGCCTTGATTCCTTTTTCAACGGCGTTTAGGCTTATCCCAATTGGCAGGTGTTACCGCAGGGGCTATTGCGGCAAAGCTGTGCAAATGGTATGAGTACTTTTCGGAATTACCTTGGGGGAAAGGTGGTTTCGGCGGGTTAGCCATATTGGCAAATCCTTAGTCCGGCATGGAGGCTGGCCATGGTTTTTATTCATTCCCCTAAAAAATCATTTTTATGGATCTTTATTTGCATTGTTCCTGTTTTCATGGCATGTAAATCCTCCAATGCCCAAAATTCCCAACCCAATGCCGCAACCATTTCCCCAAGTCAACAACAAAAATTAACAAAGCTTTTGGCGGTTCATCGTGCCCTTTCCGAGGGTTTGGACCTCCTTCGTAAGGGGCGCCATGAAGAGGCGGTTACCCAGCTCGAAAAGGAATTACCCAATATCGAAGGCGACCGGGAATATTTGCGAACCCTTCAGGATGCCTATCAGGGGGCCATTCAGGACCTGGCCCGATCAGGACATGCTGTCGAAGCGGATGCCTATATCCGCCGCCTGAGTACGCTCCAGGCTCCCAACCAACAATATAGCCCTAACCCTTTGGGGCTGTCCAAGTCAGCCAATGCAGCCCCTATTCCAATCCGTTTGGATTCCCAACCCACCGATATCAACCCTTTAACACCGGTGAGCAAGGGGCCTCCGGCCATTGTGTCGGCAGTGCCTGTCCCAGGATTTGTAGGGACCAATAATTCTGTGGATGATCCTTTTTCTCCGGCAAATTTTGACAAACCCATTCAAAAAATACTTCCTGCCCTCCGGGATGCCGAAACCGCATTTCTCGCCGCCAAATATAACCAGGCGGCTGGACTTTATGATCGGGCCTATCGGCAAGGTGAAGCTTTGGAAGGTATCCAACAAGAACGATGGGGTTACTGCAAATTGGCGGCCTTGGTCGAATCCTTCAACAAAGGTCAAGTCCATGAAGCCATGATCATCGAAGCGGATCAAGCCGTCACCCTGTCTCCAAAGCTTTCCGGGGTGGCAGGGAAGGTTAAAAGTCAAGTTTTGGCTTCCCTTTCTCAAACCGGGCAACAGGCGGAGGCGGTTGAAAAAGTTGAAATCAAGCGGGTTCAAGGCAACGGCATTTGGCAAGCGGTAGAATCGTCCTGGTTTCGGGTGTTTCACCAAAACAACGAGGAAATTGCGGTTCAGGTTGCCCGCCAGGCAGACGCAGCCAAGGCAAGTGCCAGCCGCCGTTGGCTTGGAACCACTGGGGAGCATTGGCCTTTTCGGTGTGATATTTGGCTTTACCCAACCGGGGAAATGTATTCAAGGGCCACCGGGGTCGCCGGAAATTCGCCTGGGCATTCTACATTTCAAGCAGAAAGTACTCGGGTCCTTGGCCGCAAAATAGAACTCCGGATGGATCACCCAAACCTATTGGATGCGGTCTTGCCCCACGAGGTAACCCATGTGGTGTTGGCGGGTCAATTTGGCAAAAACTTCCTGCCAAGGTGGCTTGATGAGGGCATGGCGATTTTGGCAGAACCTCGTGAACGGATTCGGCGTCACACAGACCATATTCCCCGTTATGCCACAGAAGGTAGTCTTTTGAATTCGGGCCAATTGATCACCCTTTCGGATTATCCGGATGCAAGCAAGGTGGGGATTTTCTACGCACAAAGCGTTTCTCTGGTGGAATATCTGTGCAGCCTCAAAGGAACCCAGGCTTTCACGCTTTTTGTCAAGGATGCGGTGGGGGGGAATTGGGAAGCGGCTTTAAAACACCACTATTCCATAGACGGATTTGCAGGCTTGGATCGCCAATGGCGAGGGGACTGGGTAGCCCTTGGAAACCCCAAATAGGTGGTGGGGTCGCATTGTTCAGGAAAAATCCCAGCCAACCCAATGACCCGAATAAGGAGGAGACTACCTTTTTCGCAAATTGATTAGGCCTGGACCTACCCGATTGACCGAAATTGGGTTTTCAATATCGGGCAGTTTGGTATTTTTCAAAGGTATGAAAAAGCGGAAATCCCATCCTGAAACGAGGAAGAGGAGCGGGGCCACTCTGTTTTGCCTTTGCGGGCAATTCAGGTATTCGAAAAATAGTGTTCCCTACCGGATCCAATGGGGTCGCCATCAAGGAAAGGATCATTCAGGAATTTGGGATAACCTTACAACCGAATCCCTCGTTTTGGATCCCTGGCTTCCAATGCTTAATTCCCAATCAGCCAACCCATTTGGCTGGAAATGGCCATTCCTTAAGGCAAAGTCGTCCACCCCAAACCCAAATTAGTAATCGGGTTGGACCGGATCCCCGGTGGAAGGCAAAAAGGGGCCTTCCTCCTTTTTGATTTCCTTTTCCCTACGCCGTGAAAGGTGTTTTGCCGCAGCATCTTCGATGAGAGGGCTTAGGATGGTTGCTGCCCCGAAATAGACTGTTGCCGCCTCGGTAAATGCATCATCATGGTTAGACGGTTTGGGGCTCATCGGATCGAATAATCCAGGCAATTGGTTTTCCCAATGATGAGCCGGTTGATTGTTGTTCCAATGTTCTTCTTCGCAGCGCAAATGCTCCGTATCGGTAACCAAAAAGGGAAGTTGCAGGTTGGCAAGATGGCGGGCATTTTCCTGATCACTCATATTCGCCTCCCGTTTGATATCATTCTACCCGATAATCCAGGGTCGGGCATCCATTTCCTCTGGAATAAGGAGGATATTATCCGAAAAGGGCCCATCCACACCCATGGCCCACCGGGGTTTGCCGGTGGCGGGATCAAAAAAGGCGACCTTGTAGTCCAGTCCCCGAAATTGGTTCAGGATTCTTATGGTGCTGGATCCCATGGCATTCAGGGCCCTTTCCATAACCTCCATCATCAGGACTGGTCGATATTTTTCCAAGGTCCGTTGAGCCCCACCCAGAACCAACGCCTCCCCTCCTTCGACATCCAACTTGATTAGATCGATTCGGTCGGGATTTTCCTCGAAGACCAAATCATCCAAGCGTCGCATGGAAACCCCAACGGTAGCCAATGCGGCGATGGGGTAGGAAAAAAGGCCAAGCGTATTTTGCCCGGCATGGACGCTTTCGGCAATTTTGAGGATTGCAGTCCCGTTTTTGTTGCCCAGGGCCAAGGGAAAGAGAGTGAATGGAAAAGCTGCGTTGATAGTGGCATTGGCCTGAAGGACGGAAAATTCGCGTGGGGAGGGTTCAAAGGACCAAACTTTTCCATGGGGGCCCACTTTTGCGGCAAAGAGGACGCTATAGCACCCTTCATTGGCGCCTATATCCATCGCCGTCATTCCCGGTTTGAGGAAGGCATCTACAAAAGCCATCTCGTTTGGTTCCAAACAACCGGAAACAAACAATTGTTGGCTGACATCGTTGGATAAAACAACCCGCAAAAGGGTTTCATAATGCCAGGGAATATCTACTGGTAGAAATTGCCCCTGGTCCCGGAAATGCTCCCAAATGGCCCTTCGCTGAGGAATGTTCCATTGCGAATTCTCCCAATCCGCATTGAATCGCCAATGGGGATAAGGGATAAGGGGCCGAGCCCAGGCCATATTTTTGGCTTGGGCCAACCACTCAGAATCGGTTGTTGGAGGCACCCTATCTTCCCCCAGCCCATACCGATCGGCCCCCATCCACCGTAAGGGAGGCTCCGGTAATGAAGGAATTGTCGATGAGTGACCACACTGCTTGGGCGACATTTTCGGGTGACCCTTCGGTTTGGACGAGGGTGGCGGCGATAGCCTCGTTTTTGTCGAGTTTGGAAAGAGTATCGGGAAGCATGGCAGGCCCTGGTTCGACACAATTTACACGGACTTTGGGATTTTCCGTTCCCAATTCCACCGCAAGGGCACGAGTAAGGGTTGGGATTGCACCTTTGGAAGCAAAATAGGCCAAATATTGGCAATAGGGGCGAGAAATGGCCCAATCCCCCAAAAGTGTAATGGTCCCGCCTTCCGGTTGGGAAACCATCCGCTTTCCCGCTTCAATAACAGGAAGCAAAAGTCCAAGGGTGTTTGCCCGAAAATGCTCCTCAATGTCAGCGGCACGAGTTTCCCGCCAGGGTATCATCCGCCAAAGGCCCGCAGCATGAACCAGGGCGTCCAACCTGACGGAATGGGTATCAAGGGATTCAAACAGGGCCTTAACCTGACCCTCTGAGGCAAGATCTGCCTGGAACCAAACCGGGTTCGCCCCCAATGCTTTGAGTTCGGCATCCATTTCGGACCTTTCGTGGTGATCCGTCCGGAAGTGCATGAAGGTGCGGAATCCTTTTTGGGCCAGAAAGCGGGCCACGGAATAACCAATCCGTTTTCGCCCGGCACCGAGTATAAGTACCATGGGTTGCATATGGCCTCCGTTATCGTTTTAAACTATTGCTAGGGACTCTTGGACTTGGTTGAAAACGGTTTGCATCGAAAGGTCCAATGTCGGGGAGAGATTCGCAGGTTCATCGGGCACCGGGATCCTTAGGATATAGGCAAAGGAACAGGAGGGAAAAACTATGGATTGGAACCGGGATACCTTGATGGGGGCCGCAATTGGCGTAGTTTTACTCGTTTTCCTCAAAACGGTGGTCCTCCTGATATTCACCAAAGGATCGTTTAGCCGAATATTTGAAGCAAGGCGGGTTGCCCTTTCCATGTTGAAAGGGAAAAATTTTGTAGAAGCTGACAATACACCATCCTTCAACACCTCCGATTATGGCCCACAACTCCGGTTGCTTGGTTTGTTGCAAAGAGACGCCAAGCTGTTGGATTTTTTAATGGAGGATATCAGGGGTTTGGAGGATGCTTCGATTGCTGCGGCGGTCCGGGATATTCAGCCTAAGGCGAGGCAGGCCCTTGGAAAATATTTGACCGTTGCGCCTTGCGTGGACGAAATGGAGGGAACCCAATTGGAAATTCCAAAAGGGTACAACCCCTCCCAATACAGCATTACAGGGAATGTACCACCCCAGGCACCCTATAAAGGCGAAGTGCGCCATCGGGGTTGGAAAGCTATTTCCATAAACCTTCCTCCCTTGGCCAAAGGGGACAATGGGCTCACTTTGGCACCTGTTGAGGTGGAGGTTGCCTGATTTGGATCCGAAAAAATCGAGCCCATCGCGTTTTGTGGTTGGAATCGACCTAGGCACAACCAACACCGCCTTGGCTTTTGCAGACACAGAAGGGAACGAATCGCCTGGGGTTGAAGACCTGAAAATACCTCAGCTGCTTCAGCCTTGCCAGGTGGAAGCCCTTTCCGTTTTGCCTTCGTTTTTGTATCTACCATCCGATGGTGAGTTTCCGAGGGGAAGCTTGGACCTCTTATGGGCGCCAAACCGGCAAATGATTTTGGGGGACCTGGCTCGTCAACAGGGATTTAAGGTGCCTGGTAGGCAGGTGGTATCTGCCAAAAGTTGGCTTTCGCATCATTTGGTTGATCCGAGGGCCCCTATTCTCCCATGGAAGGCGCCGGCCGGGTCCAGGATGATTTCACCTTTGGAGGCTTGTACCCACTACCTTGGGGAGTTGGTTCATGCCTGGAATAATGTTCACCCTGATGAACCGTTGGGTTCCCAAGAAATTGTCCTTACGGTCCCGGCCAGTTTCGACCCGGCGGCCCGAGAATTGACTTTGGAGGCTGCCCACAAAGCCGGACTTGAAAAGGCCCAGTTATTTGAAGAACCACAAAGTGCTTTTTATTCCTGGATTCAAAGCAGGGGGGATTCCTGGCGTAAGGAAACCGAGGTTGGGGAGGTGGTTTTGGTTTGTGACATTGGAGGGGGAACCACTGACTTTTCCCTTATCCTGGTTGGGCAATCGGAAGGAAACCTTGACCTTCAACGACTGGCTGTCGGTGACCACATCCTTTTGGGTGGTGACAATATGGATTGGGCTTTGACCCATTTGGCTGCAAAGGACTTGGATGTACTGGGAAATAAGCTGGATTATGCCCAAACGCTCATGCTTTTAGCGGGTTGCCGCCAAGCAAAGGAGGCACTTCTGGGGGAGGTCCCTCCAGAATCAATTGAGGTTAGGGTATTGGGGCGAGGAAGTCGGCTAATGGCTGGAACCCTCAAGGTAGGCCTTGAACGGGAACATGTCAGCCAAACCATTCTCGAAGGCTTTTTTCCAATCATCCCGTTGGAAACCCCACTTCAAAGGGCTAAAAGTTTTGGCCTTGTGGAAATGGGATTGCCTTACGCACATGATCCTGCCATAACCAGGCACCTGGCACAATTCCTTCGTCGAAATGCTTCATTAATTGCCGAAAAGCTTTTGGAACTGGGGAAAACCGGAACCCTTCCTACCGCAATCCTTTTTAACGGGGGAATGTTAAAGGCCAATGCCGTTCGCCAGCGTCTTGTGGACCAAATGAATGTTTGGCGTCAGGCCCAATCCCTTAATCCGGTCAAAATATTAATCCAGGATGACCTGGATTTGGCAGTGGCCCGCGGTGCGGTGGTTCAGGGTCTTGCCAAAAGGGGAAAAGGAGTCAGGATTCGGGGGGGATCCGCACGGTCTTATTACCTCGGGGTGGAAATCCCGGCCCCGGCGGTTCCTGGTGCCCCTCCTCCCATAAAAGCACTTTGTGTGGTGCCTTTTGGCATGGAGGAGGGAACTTCGGTGGAAATCCCAGGGGTGGAACTGGGTCTATTGGTTGGTGAACGAGCCGATTTTCGGTTTTTTGGTTCAAACCGGCGCAGGGCAGACGACATCGGGGTTTGGCTTGATCCCCTCCCGGAGGATCTGGAAGAATTACCCCCCCTGGAAACAACCCTAACAGGGTCAACTGGGGAGGTAATTCCCGTCCGTCTAAAGTCGGTATTGACGGAATTGGGAACTTTGGAATTGTGGTGCCAATCCACGGATGTCGCCAAAAATTGGCGCCTGGAATTTCGGACTCGGGAAGGTGCATAAACCCCAACCTGGATGGCAAGATTATTTTTGCCAGGTTTGATTGGGGGTTTGTTTTTTTGCGGAAATAAGTAGTATTATCAGGGTGACTGGGGATGAACGGACATGGCAAAGAATCGGCAACCTGAATCCATGCAAACATTTGGAACAGTTGTGGCAATCGCCCTGGTTTACAGCTTTTGCTACCGAATCGTACCTGGATGGGTGATCCCCAATTTGGCCCCCATTGGGGCATTGGCGTTTTATTGTGGCTATGCCGGAAATCGTTGGGCTTTTGCCCTTATCCCGGTATGCCTGATGGGTTTGACCGATACGGTACTTTATTTCACCGTGGGCTATCCAGCGGTCCCTTCCGTTTATGTTTCCATGGTGGTTTATACACTTTTGGGTTTGGTTGGAGTAACCCTTTCATGGGGAAGCCGTGCCGGATTACTTCTGGCCGGATCGGTGTTCTTTTTTGTGGTTACAAACTTTGGCAATTGGTTGATAAGCAGGGTACCGTCCGAACAACTCGGAGGGGCTACCTATGCGGTGTTGCCTTCGGCAATCTATCCCTTTGAGATAAAATATGCGAATGATATTTGGGGGTTATTTGCGAACTATGGCATGGCACTAGGATTTTTGGGAAGGACCTTGGCGGGGGATTTAGGGTTTAGTGCTGTTTTGGTGTCATTAACTTTGGCCATTTCCGCACATCCTTATGGCAAACCGCTTTTGGTTCGTTCAAAAAACCAATCCTGAATCAGGTTTTAATCCAGATCAATAATCAACACACCCAACTCGGGTTTCTCAAAGACAACCCGCAATTGGGAACCGGCTGGAATCGGCCCGGATCGTGAAAAACAGAGGGTTGACCTCGGACCAGGCCCCCGTTGAATGTCGACAGAAACTTCGGGGGGGCAATCTACCCGGGTGACCCGGACCAATAGGTCCCCCGGTCGGGAAAGAACGACCCGGCATGTATTTTTTTCATTCCAAGCCAAACGGGATGGAGTCCTTTCCACCTTATTTGTGAAGGATTCCTCAATCAGAATGGGTATTTCGATCCTGGGCCTTGTCGCATCGGTAGTTTCCAGGATCAGGAATCCATGCCCTTTGGCTTGTGCTTCCTTGTTGATGACAATTATTTGAAGGCGGGGGTTTTGGGTTTCCGAGCCGACCAATTTAATTCCTGAAACCCCTTGAATGCTGGAGGTAACCTTTTGGATTTGGATAGGGGGAATCCGCATATCCTCGATTTGGATTTTGGTCTGTTGGATTCCTGAGCCACGAAAAGAGAGAATTGTCGGTTCAATTCGCAAATCGGCAACCAATTCCGCCTTGGCAAGTACGGTCAAGACCTCGGGTTGGGTAGGGTTCCCGTGGCTAATGGCTACCTTCCAGATTGTTTTACCACCTGGTTGGGATAGGGTGCGAATGGTGCCATGAATTCGCATGGATTCCCCGGGTCCAAGCAGTGTTTTTTCAACCAGAGGATTGACACAATGGCAACTTGCAGAAACATTCAAAATCTTTTGCAATTTTCCGGAGGTGTTGGTTATGGTCCAAATGGCCTCACCTGACCAGCCACGGCCAAGTTTACCCAAATCCAAAATCATCGGTTGGGCAACAAGAGTTTGGCCGTAACCCGGATTGGGAAATAGCAAAAGCAAAAGGAACAGGAACAGGAACAAAAATCCCAAACGACTCATTGGCGGCACCCCTTCCTTGGGTTTCGTTTTTTTCCATTGGGGGCATCATTAGGGCCTGAACGCAATAGGTATTTCTCCAGTGGGCTTGGTGCAAGCCCAAGGGTCCTACCTCTCCTATCTGGCCCAAAGGAAAGCCGCTTGGCTGAGGTGGTGGGGCAGGGCCTTTGGCAAAGGCATTGGCGGCGGGTGGACATGGTTCCTGATTTCTTGGAAATTCATAAGTGTAAACGCTTGGCGACCCCACGGGGGTGGTTCGTTGGCATGGGTGGTTTTTGGCGTAACCTTGAAATCGTGAACTTTGCCAAATTGGGGTTCCCCCCAAGGGACACTTCCTGAGAAAATCTGTTGTGAGGAACCTCTATGCGTTTGACCCTGAAAAAACTGCTCGATTACCGGGATGACCGGCTCTCACCGGTGGAAACCAGGGAATTGGGGAAAATCCTGGCGGAGAATGCCGAAGCGTGCAAATGGCTTGATCAGTTGGACAAGGCCCTTTGGGAAAGCCCCCCGATAGAGTCAGCTGGGACGGCAGAACCCATTGCGACAATTGCGCGTTATTTGGACAATCGGCTCGATTCGGCCGCCGAGTCCGAATTGGAAAAACGAGCCCTTCTTAACCCGGCCTTATTATTGGAAATCGCCCGGTGTCATCAATTGGTTTTCACCCCCCAACCCAAGGTTCGGCGAGTAAATCCGGATGGTGTGGAAAATTCCGATGGATCACTTTTGGAATGGTCCGAAGGTCAATTGGACCTTGAGGATTTAACTCTGGATAACCTTGCAGCTTTATCCGAAGAAAAACCCGAAAGGATTATCCCAGACTATGAAAACCCGTTAGAAATTCTGGGTGAACATTTTCAGGCAAAAACCGAAGTTCCAAAGACCCTTTCCCCAGAGGACGGGGATGCGATTGGAGCGATTTGGCGTTTGGCATTGATCGGGTTTTGTTTTGTTGGATTGTCGGGTTTGATGGGGAATTGGAATGGGCCAGAGGGAAAAGCAAACGCCACCCTGGCATTCGAAAACTCCATGGAAGCAATGGGAACGAAAAAGACCAAAAACCAATTGGATATCGAAAAGGGCGTTGGATTGAACCCAATAGTTTCCCTGAATTTGGACCAAAACAGGGTCAATTTTCCTAACCAGGCAAATCGTGATTTGGCCCAAAAAATGTTTCCTCAAACTTTTGAAAAAGAAAAGGAGACAACTCCTTCCACGGTCCTAGGAGCCAAGGGAAGTCCCTTTCCAAGTCCTCCTGCCAAGGTTGAAAAACAAGCTGGACAGGTAACAATTCTTGGCCTCGAGGGAACCATTCTTGATGGCCATCCTGGTTTGGTTTGGACCAAGGGCCAATACCATGAAAGGCGTTTGCCCGGGGATTCTGTTTCCTGGGGTCGGGACATATTCATTCCCCCTGGTTTCGTAGCTGGTTTGGATCCCAAAACCGGGTGTAAAGTTTTTGGCATTGGGCTGTGCCCTACCACTTCGGGTGCCGAAAAACCGTTAGGTACCAAACTCAGATTTGAACCAGGCCCAATGCCGGATAAACCGGTCCTTCACCTTGAGGAAGGGCAGGTGGAAATCCATTTCGATTTTGTGCCAGAAACCCGAAAACAACCCGGTGGCTACCTTCTCCATCTCAATGGACAATTGGTTTCGTTAAATCCTGGAGCCAAATCAAAGGTCGTAGTCGAGGTGATGCCCAGACCCGCAAACAGCAAACGACCGGATTGGGAAATTCACATCCTGGAAGGTATGGTGGAATTTCAGGCCGCAGATGGCCAATCCGCTGTGAATATGTTTGCGACCCCAGGGGTTTGTGTTGCCAGACACAGTTTTTCAGGGGGTATATCCCTGGAAAAACGGGGAACAACACCAGCTGGATTTGGGGTTTTGTGGTGGAAATCCCTACCACGAAGTAAGGAATTTGCTGCCGCAGCAGGTGAAATCCTATCCTTCTCGGGGACCAATTGGAATTCTCCAAAAAAAATCCAGGGCATCCTGAGCCAACCCTCCGGAAATTTGGCAAGAAAGGTTTTGTGTGTTCAATTAGTTTGTTGGTTAGGGGCCCCCGAATTGGCCATTCAGCAGGTGGGCGATCCTCGGGCCTCCATGAAGGAGTTGCGTGCAGCAGCTTTGGCCGGATTGGCGCAAACTTCCCGACGGGATCCCAATTCCTGGAGCCGGTTATTTGATCCTTCTGCTAAAGGGAGTCTTTTGCCGGCTGATTTGGAATCGTTTGGGGAAACGATGGTTTTTCGACAGCTTGTGGAATCTTTGGGGCGTGGCGAATCCTTGCCGGCATTTGTCAATCATTCGCTCCTCCTTTTGGCCGAGGGCAAAAGTCTTTGGGTCCGAGAGGTTGCCTATGGTTACCTATTGGAAGCCATCCGACCTGCCCTTGGACCCCGTTTTGACCCGGCAGGCACGGATAAAGCACGACAGGGTAGTCAGGTTTTATGGGCCCGACTTTTCGCAAATGCAGGTTAAATAACACTTAATCGGGACAACCAGATTGCTAAGTTCCCCCCTGTAGTCGTAAAAAAACGAGTATACCATCGTACCTGATTTCTTTGTTTTGAAGGGACGGAATCATTGAACGCAATCCTTTTAGACCAAACCGGTCCTGCTGAAAACCTGAGGTTGGGAAAATCAAATCCGGTTCCTGTCGGCCCAGCGGAAGTCCGGGTGAAAATCAAGGTTGCCTCTTTGAATCCGATAGACATTTACATCCGTGCCGGGACGATTCCAATGGCTCTTCCCAAGCCGTTTACTCCGGGCTGCGATTTTGCAGGTGTGGTTGAGGAGGTGGGATCCCAGGTTGTGGGTTTTCGCCCGGGACAACGCATTTGGGGCTCCAACCAGGGCCTTTTGGGTCGCCAGGGAACACTCCGGGAACAAGCAAACATTGCTGCCCATTTTGCATACCACGCACCGGATGGAGTGGACGATGAAACCTTGGCGGGGACGGCCCTGACCGGAATCACCGCCCACTTGGCTCTTTTCGCCAATGCACAAATCCAGGAGGGCGAAACGGTTGTAATCCAGGGGGGTACCGGGGGCGTGGGAAGTCTTGCCATTCAAATGGCGAGGGCCGCGGGAGCCAGGGTGATTACCACGGTTCGTAACGAGGAAAAAGCACAACTTGCCCTGTCGTTGGGAGCGGAAAAAGCGGTCCATTTTGGTGGAAACATATTTGAAGAAATCCGTGCCCATTCCGAGGGCAAAGGGGTTGACGCCTGGATTGAAACCCAAAGGGAGCCCGATTTCATGAATATTGTACCCACCATGGCTCCGCGTGGACGAATTGTTGTTCTTGCCGGCCGCACTGCCCAACCTCTTTTTCCCGTGGGGCCTTTCTATGTCAAAGGCTTGACCCTGAAGGGATTTGCCATGTTCAATGCCACCCCCGCTGAGCAGGCCACATGTGCCGGGGATATCACCAAATGGCTTGAAAACGGTACCATCAAGTGTCCGGTGGGCAAAATATTTCCCCTGGAGGAAACCGTCCATGCCCATAAATTTCTTGAAGAGAACACCTTGGGTTTTGCCGGGAATTTGACCGGGAAAGTCTTGATTCGGGTGAGTGGATAAGGATGCCAACCGATCCAACCATTTGCCTGAAGGGAACATCCGGTTCTGCCACCAATCACTCTTATGAGCTGGTTGGGTCGGGCCGGATTGGGAGGATGGAATCTCTGGATGTGGTCGTGGATGACAATTCCGTAAGTCGTCAACATGCCGAATTACGGGTGACGGATTTGGGTTGGAGACTGGTGGACCTTGGAAGTACAAACGGGACCTACCTGAATGGCCACAAATTGGGCTTGGGCCAATGGCCGGTCCGCCTCCGGGACCTGATCAAATGTGGGGATGTACAGTTCCGGGTTGAATCCATGACACATCCCAACACCCCTTTTGGAGAGGTGGATGCCGGGACGGACATCATCAAGGTGGACTCGATTCAATGTCAACCATGGGATGGATCGCTAAGTGTGGTTGTCGGCCAGATGACGGATTCCCCGGAAATCCAAAAACGCTTGATTGCCTTGCTTCGGGCTGGATCTCACCTCAGTCAATTGAGCAATGAAGCCGACCTTTTAAAAAATATTTTGGAGGATGCGGTGGGTACCTTGAATGCCCAAAGGGGGGCAATCGTTTTGGCAGAGGGAAATCCATCCAAGCTGAAAATCCGTGGGCTTTGCGAGGGCAGGCGTAATGCCACCCAACGCCTATCTCCCCCTGGTCCGGCCTACAGCCAAAGCCTTGCCAGGCGCTGTTTTGATTCCGGGGAATCCATTCTTTGCCGCAAAGTAGAGGACGAGCCCATACTTTCAGGTTCACAAAGCATTGCTGATGGCAAAATGACTTCAATCCTTTGCGTTTTACTTCGCACGCCCAGGACAAGGCTTGGGATTTTACATTTGGACCGTGGTCCTGGTCAAAAGCCATTTTCCAACGATGACCACAAATTGGCGGATGCCCTGGCGGCCCAGGTTTCCATTGGAATTGAGGCGGCCCAATTGCTCAAGCAGCAAAGAACCCGCTTTTTGGAAGTGATTCAAACGCTTGCCCAAATCATCGAGGTCAGGGACGACTATACAGGGGGCCATACAAGGCGGGTTACCCGATATGCTGAAATATTGGGAAAAGCACTTGAACTTTCCCAAGACGAAATGGACCTTATTTGTCTTGGAACTCCGTTGCACGACATTGGAAAAATTGGCGTGGACGATGCCATTTTGAGAAAACCAGATCTTTTAACACATGGTGAATTGGCCAAAATGCGTGCCCATACCACGATCGGTGCCCAGATTCTTGGTACGATTCCTGATTTGGTAACCGTTACCCCTATTGTCCGAAACCACCATGAAAGGTTTGACGGAAAAGGCTATCCCGATGGTTTGGCCGGGGAAGCCATTCCCAAACTGGCTCGTGTGGTTGCCATTGCGGATGCTTTTGATGCCATGACCACGGATCGCCCTTATCGTCCTGCCATGACTCCCGAATTGGCATTCACGGAAGTTTTACACCTTTCCGGGTCGCAATTTGATCCCGGAATGGCCAAAGTATTTATTCAAATTCGGGATAAAATTGAGTTGGAGTGGGCATTCCAGCATGGAAAATAAGGATCCGATTGATAAAGTTTCCAACCTGGTGCACCTTCCAAACTCCTCAATCAACGCAACCAGAACTATGGAACCCTATGCATGGATGCTGGCGGGAAGTTTCGCCTTTACCTGGATGGGAATTTGGACTTTTTTATTGGCACAAGAGGCTAAAAATGGCGAAATGGCCGGCGATTGGCGAGTCATTGCTTTTTTTCGCAGTTTTGTGGCTTTCCTGGGGGCGTGGCTGATTTGCAGGATCCGACGCACCAGCCTGATCCTGTTTCGTCCTACCATGATTTGGGTGCGAAGTTTGGCCGGGAGTTTAAGCCTGATTTGTACATTTTTTGCCCTTACTCGCCTTACGACACCGGAGGTACTTACATTTACCAACACCTATCCACTTTGGATTGGCCTTTGTGCCGGTTGGGTTTTGAACGAATGGCCTGGTTGGGGAACTCTTATCGCCGCAGGGGTCGGGGTGGCAGGTGTGGCCTTTGTGCAACAGCCCCACGGAAATTCGAATCCTTTGGCAGTTTTGGCTGCCCTTGGTGCTTCGGGTTTTACCGCCATCGCAATGATGGGGCTCAACCGGCTTAAAGGGCTTGATAACTGGGCCATTGTTACCCATTTCTCCGCCGTTGCCTTGTGTTCCTGTTTATTGGCCCTTATCCCTGATCACGACTGGATGATCCGCCTTGGGGAAACGCTAACCACCAAACAAGGATTTCTCCTTTTTGGAGTTGGAATATCCGCACTCCTTGGTCAATTCTGCCTTACCCAGGCATTTACCAATGGCATAGCTGCCAGGGTATCCATTGTGGGCCTAAGCCAAATTCCGTTGGGATTATTGATCGATACGATGTTATTTGACCGGGTTTTGAACTGGTCAAGTGTGGTGGGAATGATTATGGTTTTACTTCCAACAGCGTGGGTGATGAGTCAAAGAAAATCGTCAAAATAATTGATTAAAGGTAGTTAGGGATCAATGGGCTTTAATTTTGTATATCCCAACACGAAATACCTATGGGACCGGGTTGGCTGGGGCGGGGTTATCATCTTCAACGGAGCTTCCGCGAATTACCAATAGGCCTTTATCAATAGCCAAGCTCTTTAACAAAAAGGTCGGCCTGGGACGATCCGCTTGAAAACGAAGGATGGCCACCGGGCAACCTTGGTGACGAAACCAACTCACATCCATTCCATTCAAGGTTGCACTTTCCGAGATTCGTTCCAATATGGCTTGGGGATGAATGGGAATCGCCCCGGCTTTGGCGGAAACAATACGAATGGCAACGGTGTTGGCCTCACCTTGGGCCAACCATAATTGAGCCTCCATATGAATCACCGGATCAAAGGGACCAATGCGATGGCGAAAGCCAACCGAAAGCTTGTCGCCTTCCATGGCAAAGCGCATTCCTTTGAGTTTTTCATTCCAATCGGAATTATCCAAACCCAGCTGAACACTACCCTCGGATAAGTAGGCATTGATTTGATTTTGATGAAAACGGGCGAACCATTCCTTTTCACCGCCGGTGACCGCATTAATCAGTTCGCCAAACTCGCTAACAAATTCTTGGGCTAGTGTATCTTGTTTAGCTGCCTTGGTTTGCGTTAATTCAAGGTAAAAGGAAGGGGTATGATTGAGGGCGATAGTGGTGCCTGTCACGGTTCCGGCAAGAATCAAGATTACCACAGAAAGGCTTGCTATTGTTGTCCACCTTATCATTCCCTCGCCCTCCCAATCTGAATGAAAAATAGCCCAGACAGGCGATTCAAAACAAGGCAGAAGGTCATTAGAACCATTCAAAAATGTTAATTTGAGACAAATGCATGGTCTGCGATGAGATTCGAGGTTGGTTGGTAACGATTTTTTCAAGCACGCGGATAATTCAGCCGATTTGCATTGTGTGGGATCTCCGATTTGCAAGGGTTGACCCAGAAGAGCGGTTTTCCTTTTTGCAGGGTGTACCCCAAGTGGGTTGTGTCAAGGGGTGAATCATGACTAGGTGGGCGAAGTCATTGGGCGGGTTGGCCATTTGGGCTGCCTGTGTTTTAGGTGCTCAAGCGCAATTCCCCGGGGATGGTGGTTTGGGTGGTATGCCTGAACCTCTTGGTGTGCCTTTGGGTGGGGAATTGATTCCTGGACCGGTTTCGCCTCTCAATGCTCCTCCGGGACCGGGTGACATTTTTAGCTTACCAGCATCAAGCCCTTCGGCTTTTATGGATGATCCGAGGCCCTTGGAAACGGCAGTATTCATTCATGTTGGGGCTATGGCGTTGGCACGCTTTGGGCCTGCCGGGCCGGTTGTGGCAACCAGTTCCGGAACATCGATGAGTTATGGGACGGTAATACCCCAAATGGATTGGGGTGGTCGAGGCACGCTTGGGATTCTCCATGAAAATCATGCTTGGGAATTAACAGGGTTTTATGTTCCAAACCAAAGCTCCAGTGCCAACACAAGTAATCCGGCGGGAATGACCATCCCCTTTGGTGCCATTCCTCCGGAAATGGCAGCGGCTGGGCTGACCAACACAGCCACCGGGGTGATCCAGAGTTATTCGACTTCCTTTGGGAATATCGAGCTGAACTATCGGACCACAAATCTGAGTATTTTTAATTTCGAGGGTATCATTGGGCTACGCTATTCGGATATTCAAGAGTCGGCAATTACAAATTATATAGGATCGACACCCTCCAATGGAAGCTCTTACGTGGCCACGACCTACAACCGGATGGTATTGCCTCAAATTGGAATTGAACACAACCTTCAACCTTGGCATGGCATCAGCATGGGTTCGCAATACAAGGTTGCACTCGGTCCGAACTTTACGGAAAGCCAACTTAGCCTTACCCAATCCACCGGGTTGAATCAATTTTCAAATAGTGCGACCAACACGGTTTTTGGACAGGTTTATGAAATCAACCTTTTTGCCAACCTCTTTATTTTGGAGAGGTTCCGATTTCGGTTGGGAATGGATATGATCTGGGCCAATGGGATAGCCACCCCTGGAAATATCTTCACCTACGACATTGCCAACCCTGCCATAAGTAACAGGACTGGTTCCGGGTTTTATTGGGGACCAAACTTTGAATTCCAATTCCTTTTCTAAGAGCCAAGCTTGAGACCAAAGGAAAATGACCGGGGGGTAAGCCTTCGGTCTTTTTTCTATTATTGGAACAAAATCGTTAATAATTGTCAGGCTGGGATTTCCACAGCACGGCGTATTTCGACCATCCCTGGCGCTCCCAGGGCAAAATCGAATTTGGTGTCCGGGCTTGCGGCAGCACCGAAACGGCCATCGGGCGCCAAAGCAATAAAGGCTGCCCGCACAGCGTGTTTACCTCGCCTTGTGGCGACCTTATGAAGTCTCCTTACCGCCTCCTCGCAGGCATCCTGGGGCGATAGACCCCGCCGCATTGATTCCACAATGCGAAAGCTTCCACAGATCCGGAGAATTTCCTCGCCAACTCCTGTCGCCCCGGCCGCCCCGGCTTCATCATCCACATACAAACCCGATCCAATAATCGGAGAGTCGCCCACACGGCCATGGAGTTTGTGAGCCAATCCCGAGGTGGAACAACAGCCACCAAGGGTTTTATTGTTTCCACGAACGAGTACTGTGACGGTGTCGTGGTTATCCACGCCACCTGGGACCGCCTGGGGCAGGGTAGGTTTGGGCCGTGTCGCATACCATTCTTTAACGCTTGCATCTGTGGAAAGTTGTTCCAAACGGAAACCGTTCTGTTGGGCAAAGTCTCTTGCTCCTTCTCCGACAAGGATGACATGGGGTGTTTTGCGGGCGACCAAAAGGGCCAATCGTGCAGGGTGGCGAATGTTTTCTATCCCTGCCACGGATCCACAATCCAAGGATTTCCCATCCATTACCGAGGCGTCCAGGGTAACCACGCCCAAGGAATCGGCCAACCCTGCAAAGCCTACGGAGTGTACAGTGGGGTCATCCTCGACCGTCTGGGCACCGTCCACCGCAGCATCAAGTGGACCTTTCCCCAGGAGCAGGGATTTCAGTGCTGATTGAACAGCCGTTTTTCCAAAAGGCCAGGTGGCAATAACCGAGGCTGTAATGATTTGCATGATAGAACTCCCAGGTAACAAATGAGGGCGAGCTGGCAGCTGCCAAAATCTTTGGGCAAGGAAAACCCTATTTTCACGGGGTTTTTGATGAGATAGAGGCTACTTACCTTGATAATTAAGGGGTTTTTGGGCATCCACCAAGAAAATAATCCGAAAAACAGCGAGATTTTACGCTTCCCATCGTTGACATACCCAAGTCAAACACTTAGGGTTTACACAAGTGGGGGTTTGAATTCCCCTTCATTTCCGCTTGGCAGGCTGCCATTTCAAGCATCATGTCAGGCCAATTTTCCAGAGGTATACCCAATGTCCAAGGCATTGACCAAGTCTGCGGTTGTGAAAAGCATCGGAGACACCACCACCAAAAGTAACAAGGAAGTCATTGCGTTCCTTGATGCCCTCACCGAATTGGTGAAGGAACAACTGGGCAAAAAAGGCCCCGGGGTTTTCCAAATTCCAGGCCTTATCAAGCTGACCCTGGTTAAGAAACCGGCCACCAAGGCACGCAAGGGAATCAATCCTTTTACCAAACAGGAGCAAACCTTCAAAGCCAAACCCGCTTCCAATGTGGTAAAGGCAAAGGCACTTAAAGCATTCAAGGAAAGCATCAAGGCCTAGTTCCTTTTCCCCATTTGGCTAACCGCCATGGGGTTATTTGGGGTTGGGTTTGGTCCGGATTTTTAAGGTCGGGGTTCACCTGATCGCAACTTTCTGCCATAATAAAAGGGTCTGTTACCTCAATGGTTGACGGACCCTTTTTTCATGGATGAGCATTTGACCCCTGGCGCAGCAAACTCTGAAACCATTCAACCATTTTCCATCGAGGAAAGGGTAGGTCGTTTGGAGGATCAGGTCTGGGAACTTCGAAGCAAAATCAACAAACTATCCTACCCTTCCAAAACATCTCATTATCCATCCCCATTGATCAGGCCAACGGGATTTGCTCCCGTTATGCTTTTTCTTGCCAAAGTGGGAGGGTGGTTAGGAATCTGGATCATGGCTTTGTTACGCCCTTTCCGTTCATGGAGTTGGCTTAGGAGGGGCCTGGTCCTGGTATTAGGTGGAGCCATCCTGTTGTCGAACTGGTGGTTGCCCCTTTCGGGCATTTGGTTTTTGGGCAATCTATTGGAACGATTGGTGATTTTGCTCCTTGCCGGGGTATGGTGGTTTCTCATTATGGGTGGCAAAATTTCCCCGCCATGGAACAACCCAATCCAACAAAAAGGTAGCCGGTTTTTCAGATGGTTCAGTTCGCGGGCCTCCTAGCGGTTTTGCCTTTTCCAAAAATCCTTGACGGGAAATGATTATGATCCGACTTGGCGTCAATATCGACCATGTGGCAACCTTGAGACAGGCAAGGATGGGATTGGAGCCCGACCCGGTCGCAGCGGCCGTGGAAGCGGTTTTGGGTGGGGCTGATGGCATTACTGTTCACCTTCGTGAGGATCGTCGCCACATTCAGGAACGGGATGTCCGCATTTTGCGACAGGTGGTCCCTTGCAGACTAAACCTCGAGATGGCAGTGGCTCGTGATATTATTGCTTTCGCCTGTGAAATCCTGCCGGAGGAAGCCACGCTTGTTCCCGAAAAACGGGAGGAACTGACCACCGAAGGAGGTCTGGATGTTTTGACCCATTTCGCGGGGATAGAGGAATGCATGGGCCAACTCAAGGATCGGGGAATTCTGGTTTCGCTATTCATCGACCCTGATCCCCGGCAAATTGAAGCGGCCCATCGTTTGGGAAGTTTTGCAGTCGAATTTCAAACCGCATCGTATTCCGAAGCCAAAACCACAAGGGCCAGGTCCGACTGTTTGCAGCGATTGGTGGACTCCTCGCGATTGGCAGCAAACCATGGCATTCATGTCCATATGGGGCATGGACTCAACTATCAAAATGTGTTTCCGATCGCAGCCATTCCCCAAGTCGAGGAATTAAACATCGGCCACAGTATTGTAAGCAGATCGATTTTGGTTGGTATGAGGCAAGCGGTCCTCGGCATGAAGGGGGCTATTTCCCAAGGGCGAAATCTGGCCTCCCTACGCCACAACTGATTCTTCCCCTTGGGGTTGGTGTTCTTGGGTTTTCGCACTTTTGTCTTCAGCATATTCGGGTAAAAAAAGCGATTGCACCAAAAGCATTCCCGCCCCAGTAACCAGCCAACAATCGGCCAGGTTAAATACAGGCCAATCAAACCAATGGTTCCAATGGAGGAAATCCCGGACTCCTCCAAATACAATCCGGTCGTGAAAATTTCCAAGGGTTCCCCCCAGGATCAAACCCAGTGCTGTCGTGAGCCATATTTGGCGGATGCCTTTGCCAAAAATGGTCCAGGCAATGACTGCCACAGCGGCGGTTAAACTAACCAGGGCAAAGGTGCCATTGGCCAGATTTTTGTGTTGGCCACCCATGCCAAACAAAGCACCGCGATTGACCCTTGGGACCAGGACCCCATCCAAAAACTCAAATTGGGCAACCAGTTGAAAACCGGTTTCCGGAGTTGCTTCCCAAAGCCTGAAATACCCGGGGGTTTTGGGATCTCCAAGCCATGAAAAAACCTGATGTTTCGACCAAAGGTCAAGGATCAACCCTAACAAAGCCAAGGTCCAGAAAAGGGTTCGGTAAGTCCGGATTCCCGATGTCGACATTCCTTGCCTCCGCATTCAACCAACCCAACCAGCCAACAACAGGCCATGGCAAGGTTTGAGGATAGCCCAATGTCACTTCCCGGGCAAAGGGCATTCTGGAAACGGGGCTAGCCTCGGTACAAGGCTTCGATCGGTTGTCCCTGCATAAGGTTTAGTCCACGCCCTAATGGATCAAGGATGGTGGTTTCCGTTCCCAGGCCAAGTGCGTGATAAATGGTGGTGCCCAGGTCCATGGGTGAGTAAGCTTGGCTAACCGGGTAGCCGCCTTTGGAATCTGATTTGCCAATCACTTGCCCGGTTTTTATACCCGCTCCAGCCAATAGCCCCGAATAGCAGGACGGCCAGTGGTCACGCCCGGGGGTTTGATCGGGGGATAACCTTGAAATTTTTGGCGTACGACCAAACTCGCCGACCACCACAATCAAAGTAGTATCCAGCAACCCGGTGGCGGCCAAGTCTTCCTCAAGGGCGGTAATGCCTTGTTCCGTCCAAGGGAGAAGTTGATTTTTCAATCGGCCCCAATTGTCTGAGTGGGTATCCCAAGTTTGGACTATCCCCATGTTCGCCTGAACGATTGGCACGCCTGCCTGTAGCAACCTTCGGGCCAACAGAATGGACTGGCCGAACAGATTCCTTCCAAACCTTTCCCGGTTGCGGTCCGGTTCAAGGTCCAGGCGAAAAGCCTGCGAGACTTTGCCTGACAACAGGAGGTCAAAAGCGGCTGTTTGATTAACCTTCAGGTCTGAATGTTGGTCGATTTTCCCTAGTAAGTTTCGTCGGCTTTCCATGCGTGAAACATCAAAGCCCGGTCCCATGGATAGACTTTCCATTCGAAAGTTAGGGCTATTGGGATCTTGGGTTACAAAAAGGGGATCATAGTGCGGGCCAAGGATACCCGCATGTTGGCCAGGCCAGGTGAGCGGTCCCTCGATCAAGGGATGAGGCAAGGTTACCCCGGAAGGAATACCATCCTTTCGAGAACGAATTTGAGCCAAAGCCGCACCAAAGCAAGGCCAATCCCGCCGGGAGAGGACATTATCCAAATCGGATGGGCGTTGATTGGGCATGGGCTGGCCGGTGAGCAAGCGATGCGTCCCGGGAAGGTGCCCCCCTTCCCCGTGAGAAAAACTTCGCACAAGGGCCCACCGATCCAAAGTGTTAGCCAATTTGGGTAAATGTTCACAAAGTGCCACTCCCGGATGTCTTGTGGAAATGGTTTTGAATTCCCCACGAATCTCAACGGGAGCCAACGGCTTGGGGTCGAGGCTGTCAATATGGCTTAAGCCACCCGTGAGGTTGATTAATACGACCGATTTGGCCTGACCAAAGCCTTGGGTTAATCCATTAGAATTGGCCCTTAAAAACGAACTTAAACCCAAACCCAAGAGGGTGGAACCACCCGCTTGGACAAAGCTCCTTCGAGACCAGGGGGGAAGGGGAATGTTTTTCATAAGGCGACTCAGGAAACGAATCTGGGGGGCAGGCTAAGGGTATTCTAACCCCAAAAGGGGACTGAAACCAGCGCAAAGGAAGATCGGCCCTAAAGATTATTCTTCTTAAAATGTCGACCGAAACAACGGAATCCTAATGGTATCCCAAATTCCACATGAAGAAGGAAACCATCCGTGAACCATTCTCCAATGGAAAGCAAACAACATTTTTCAAACAAATGGCGGATTCCCTCCTGTTATTGGTCGTTTTAGGGAAAAACCCACTCCTTGGATTATCGATTCGTCGTTTGGGGGAAGAGCATTCCCAAACTATTTTCATTGAGGATTTACCTTCATCAGCCAGGAAGGCATGGGGCGAAAGGGAGGGACCACGACATAACTCTTGATACAATCTCCAAAGGTCAAAAATCCCTCAATGGGTGCCCCTATGAATCTCGTCAAAATCCTAATGTGCATTCTTGGCTTGTCATTGATTCCTGGTTTTTATGTTGGCCGCAAATGGGGAAATAAAGCTGGAACATTTGTATTTGCATTGGTTGCAATGGCTGGGGGTGGATTATGGTGGC
>SXGR01061049.1_pt1 | contig 41817 bp, 28 predicted proteins | sample 3174711 | NCBI WGS metagenome assembly SXGR01 (sample SAMN11356860, study PRJNA531348) | freshwater metagenome | isolation source: freshwater sample F1-60 | place: China: Fuxian Lake, Yuxi | collected 2017-12-25
CTGAGCCTCTCCCGCACACTGCCCCGCAACCGGTGCCCCTGGCGCCCATCCGCTCGCCCGCCTGAATACCGTCCCGTTCGCAGGGATTTCAACTCGCCATTGCTTTTTCAGTCCGCCCCATCTCATCTGAGGTCAGATCTTGGGGCGATTGATCTCGAGCCTCTGGGGTTGTTTCGCCTGCGTTCGCGGCCGTTCGCGATCGCCTACACTGACGTCAACACAGGCAAAAGCATATCGATCGCAGAATTGAAGCCGAGCAACGCCGGTGTCGCTGGCAGAAACGAAGTCATTTATCCCGAAGCGTTCGGCGAGATGGCCGACGTTCGCTATCGAGTGACCCACTGCACCTTCGAGCAGGATGTCTTGCTCCGCAGGCAGCTTCCGTCTCCGGAGGATTTTGAATTGAAACCCGAAAACACGCAGGTTGAGGTCTGGACGGAATTTCTGGAGGCCCCAAAGCCAAACAAACGTGTGCTGGCCCACGAGAAGCATCCGGTGCGGCGGGATGAGCAGTTGGACTTTGACGATGGCTCTGTCTTTCTGTCAGTAAGCCAGACTTTCAAGTCGGAGGAAGATCATTCATTGGCTGATCTGATGGGCCGGCGGAGATTGCGAGCCACCAAGCAATGGGTTGATTCCGGGGGACGTACATTTCTGGTCGAATCCATGCCCTACCAGGAACTGGCGGTGCTGACCGCCGACCTGCCCAGGCTCGAGGCGAAATTGAGCGTTGATCGAAAACTTCTGCGCCAGATTGCGGCCGCACCCATCACTCCGACCCGCCACACGCCGGTATCCGTCCTTCAGGAAGCATCAGCTTCCACTGGTCGCCGGGCTGTCTCGAAACAGATCGAGCGCATCAGGAGAAGTCAGAGTCCTGCGGTGGTGATTGACTACGTTTTGGCCACGGGCGCGAACAACTTCACCTTTAAGGGAGACACAACCTACTACTGTACGGGGGAATCCTGGTACACCGGAACCACAACCATTGAAGGAGGGGCAGTGGTCAAATATGACAAATGGAACGGCTCGTTTTCCTCAGCCTATCCGCGCTTCATGGTCAATGGGCCGAGCAACTGCAACACGAGCGCCTACCGGCCGGCCGTTTTCACAGCAAAGGACGATGATACCGTGGGTGAGGTGATCAGTGGCAGCACTGGCTCTCCGAACGGGTACTACGCCTTCGATTCGATTTGCGTGTGGGATCTCGGAGCACCCGTCGATATGCACGACTTGCAGTTCCGTTACGCTTTGGAAGGAATCACGTTCGAGTATCGCCAGCAAAACCAGCTCCGTCACGCCCAGTTCGTCAACTGCTACGTAAACACCTACACGTACCAGGGGGTGATCGCGATTCGGAATATTCTCTGCCAGAATTTCGTCATCGGCGTTCAAGCATGGGGAGGAACAGTGAATTGCGAGAACGCGACCTTTAATGGCGGAGACCAGCTCTTCAACAATTACCTCGACTCATCGAATTTCAGTTTCACGAATTGCCTGGTCACGGCGGTTTCAAACGTTGGAACGATGATCGGCTCCAACAACCAGAATCTCCCCAACGCCGGCGGAGTCTTCCGATCGATGAGTGCCGGCAGTCACTACCTGGCTGCGGATAGTCCCTATCGCAACTCGGGCACCACCGCCATTGACGCGAAACTCCTGGCCGATTTGAAGAAGAAGACAACACATCCTCCAATTGTCTTGAACGCCGATTTTACGACATTCACCACACTCGGACCACAAGCCCGGCGCGACACGGATTCGCCAGATTTGGGTTACCATTATGATCCAATCGATTGGTGCGTGGGCGGCCTCAACCTTACCAACGCGACTCTCCTGCTGACCAATGGTGTCGTTGTTGGAGTCTATGGAACCGACGGCTTCATTTTGCAGAACGGCTCAAAGCTCATCAGCCAGGGTGCTCCGCTGAACATGAATCGGCTGGTTCGCTGCGAAGTTGTCCAGGAGCAGCCTGCCTTTGTTTCAGGACTGATCTCGATCAATTCGCAGACGTTACTCCGAGTCCCATCTGCTGCTGTGCCTCAGCCGATTGTCCAATTGAATCACACGGACATTTCGATGCTGGCGAACGTTCCGGCGCGATGTGAATTCATCGCTGCCACTGGCAATCCCATCGCTGTTTCAGTGAAAGACTCCACCTTCCGCGGTGTTTACCTCAACGCTTACCAAAGCTCATCGAGCACCGCATCCTACGCTTTCAACAATAGCATCTTCCTCAGTTGCAATCTTCTTTGGAACCTTCCCAACAGTCCAGGTCACACCCCGTTTTCACTGGTGCTTTTCAACAACCTGTTTCGTGGGGGCACCGTTCAGTTCGTCTATGACCAGTCCGGAACCGCATGGACGGTTAAGGATAATCTGTTCGACAGCGAATCTCTTACGAAAACCGGTTCTGCCACACTCACCGCAGCGCGGAACGGATATCGGAGCGGTTTGATCTCTGTTGGAGGTGGCAACAATAAGATGGGTTTGATCCCGGATTACGAGAGTGGCGCTCTCGGTGATTACTATTATCCGGCGACAGGTTCAAATCTGGCCACACTTGTGAACGCTGGCAGCCGCAGCGCAGCCACTGCCGGCCTTTTTCATTACACGGTGCGGGCAGATCAAACCAAAGAGTCCAGTTCAACGGTTGATATTGGTTTCCATTATACCGCACTGAATGGCTTGGGCCTGCCTGTGGATACGGATGGCGATGGAATCCCAGACTGCCTCGAGGACAAAACCGGCAACGGCGTCTTCAATCCTGGCGTTGGCGAAACAGACTGGCAGGCCGGGAATAGCATCGTGTCCGGTGCCACAGGGCTTCAGGTGTTCACGTTGTTCAAATAGCCGCAGGGCCGGATCCTTGATTTCGGCTCTCGCTTCTCAATCTCCCCAATGATCGTAAGGACAAAGGATGTGACTATGTGTTCTCGAAAACTTCTCTGTCGCAGCGCGCGGCTTGTCGGACTGGCCATCTGCTTGATTTTCATTTCGCACGTTATCGACACCACCGCGCAAGACACCAGACCTGTGGCGGCTTCGGAGTCGAAAAGAGAATATGATTTCAGCCCGCCCAAGGGGCCGAATCACCGTCGCGTGGAGAGCATCATCACAGTGAAAGATGCGGCCGGAAGACCGGTTCAAAAGCCATCCCACTACATCGAGCTGGCCAACGGCTTGCATTATTTCGAGGACGGTCAATGGAAGGAGAGCCAGGAGAAGATTGAGCCGCACCCGCGCGGAGCCGCCGCACTCAAGGGTGCATACAAGGCGATCTTTGGGAAGAACATCAACCGTGCGGGGTCCATCGAGCTGACGCTGCCGGATGGACAAAGGCAGAAGAATCATCCTCTGGGCCTTTACTACTACGACCGCGCCGACGACAGGTGGGTCAAGTTAAGCGGCATCAAGGACAGCGAAGGTGTGATCGTCCCGCCAAACCGTGTCCTCTACAAAGACGCGTTCGATTCCATTCGTGCCGATGTTCTCTACACGTATCAGAAGGGGAAATTTGAAGCAGACGTGATCCTTCGTGAGCGACCGCCAGCGCCGGATAGCTTCGGGATGAACAATGAAACAACCATGATGGAGATGGCCACGGAGTTTACCGACACACCGGAACCGAAAAAGACTGAACACGTGCTCAAAAAAGAGAGGGACACGGCCAAGCGTTCTGCTTTGCGAACGCCGGACATCACAGATGAATCGCTGGATTTCGGTTCGATACAGATGATCCCGGGATCGGCGTTTGATTCCAAAAAAGGACCATGGAAACCGTTGGATCAAGACAAACAAATCGCAGTCGGCAAGCACTGGTCGAAGGATGGAAATCGAAATTTTCTGATTGAACAGGTCGATTATCAGTCATTTTCGCAGGTGCTGGCAGGTCTGAATCCTCGATCATCGCAACTACCATCCCCCAATACTGGCAAGCGCGTGTGGCCGGGATCTCCATCGACCGTGAATGATGAATCAAATCCGATGACGGAAGGAGAGTTGGATTCGAGCAGCGGTGCTGTGATCGATTACATTATTGTGACTGGATACAGTCAATCGAGCGTTACTTTTAGTGGTGCCGAAACCTATTACTTTTCAAGTCCGTTAACCGTCAACAACTGTACATTCGAGCCGGGTACTGTCCTGAAGTATCCTCCTAACACTTGCAGCCCGGTCTGCTACTGGCTCAGGGTTTTGAATTCCGTCTCGGGTAGCGGCGCGACAACGACAGCAGTTGACGACGACTCAATTGGAGAACCTATCACCGGAATCAGCAACGGTTCACCCACCGGTATTTACGCAAACACTGCTCTTTGGATCGCTGGTAACATGAGTTTCTCGTTGAGCAATATGACAAATAAGTACGCAGTTGTTGGTCTGCTCATACAAGCTACTGACAGCGGTCTGAATCAAAGGGCGAGCAACTTTCGGACATTAGCATCTACATGGGGGTTCTCTCTTCATGGTCCGAGCGATCTAACGGTGGTAGACCCCTATTTTTGCGGAATGACCGGTGGCAAGTACTCTGATGCTATCGGGAGTGGCCACGAGGGGATAATAATCCACTCTGGCGATACCATCTGCCCCAACACTGCACCCACCATAAGCGACATGCCGGACACCTACATGTTTCCCAATCCCGCCACTCTGAACAGAGACTTCACCGTGGCTGACGGAGAAACACCTAACACACTGACCGTGACTGCCAGTTCGTCTAACGCCTCCCTGGTTCCGAACGACAGCGCCAATCTCTCCACCAGCGGCGGCGGCACGGCACGGGCACTGAACATCACTCCCGCTCCCGGCCAATCCGGTCAAACGACCATCACCGTCACCGTGAGCGACGGCTCGCTTTCAGCTCAGGACACTTTTGTTCTCACGGTCATCGCCAATAATCCGCCTGTGATCAGCAACATCCCAGATTGGAGCACGGCTTTGAACACACCCAATGCACCCATCGAATTCACCGTCACCGGGGCTGATCCTGGTTCCATCATTCTCTCCGCCGATTCCAACAACTCGACGTTGATCCCGCCCGCCAACTTTACGTTCGATGGTTCTGGCGCGAACCGGACGCTCGTGATCACTCCCGCAGCCGATCAATCAGGGACGGCCACGATCAATGTCCACGCTGACGACGGCACCGCTGTGACCACGCAATCATTTGTTTTAACAGTGCACCCGGACGCGTCCACACCCAAGGGCGGCTCTGTCGGTAATGGCAGGAACCCATCGGCCCAGTTCAACGGAACAGGCGCGGGGCAGGTGCAGCTTGTTGGCGGTCCTGTGATAGATGCATCAGGCACCCCGCCGCAACTGTGTCCATCAATCAGTCTGGACGAGATCAAGAAGCTTCGGGTCAACAAACTGAGCACCTGCAATGGGAGCAATCCTGGAACTCAAACATCTGTCGCGAAATTTGGCGAATCAAGCTGCGGTTCCGGTTGCAGGTACAAGGTGGAGATTACCGTCTTCGCTCGTCTGCTCTCGCTTGATTCCGGGTATTATCCCGGCCACGCAATACTGACACTCGGTGAGGGCGCATTGGAGAATACACGGCATGAGATTCGAGCGCCGTTCGGCACTGCTCCTCCTGGAAGTTGCAACATGGCTGAATTCACCGAAAAAATTATTTTCGATGTAGAAGTGGGGGATGAGCTTACCTTGATTTACAATCCAACACTAGCTCCTGACTTCGGTGTTGATGACTGCGAAATCAAGGTGATTGACGCAAGGCTGATCGGAGTGACAGCCGCAAATGGCGCCGCCTGCAATCCCTGTGTTGAAAACGGCCTCGGCGCGAGCAATCCAGGCAATGGCTCCGTCATCATTCCGATCAGCCTTGGTAAAATTGCGTATGGTGATAAATCCGTCCGCCTTCAAATCTACCAGGAACATCCGACACCCATTTTGACTTCACCGGATGCCCTGGATTTGGTCGGAAAGGGTCCTGAAATCGTCGCTCTTCGGCAGAATTCCAACAACGTGCTTCGCCAGATCAAGACACCTTCGGGCCTGGCCGACATCATAACCTTGAGCAACTGGGTTTATCGGATCGATCTCTACAGCAACAGTGGCATTGGCAACAACGGAGCCATTGATGGTGAAGCCGGTCTTTACATCACAAATGGCACTCCTGCCGTTGTAAGTTATCTCATACACAATCCTGCGGGCTCGACCAATGATCCCAGCCAGCTCAGAATCATCGAGTCGCGTGGAGACATCACACGGATCAACGATTTCGTTTTTGCGTCGTTGAGCGCCACTTCGCATGCCTGGTCTCTTTCGTCGCCAGGAAATCTTTCCTTCGTTCAAAACTTGTCCGAGACCAACGGCAGCGTTCGCAGCGAGACTCGCACCCTTTACCGGGATTCGAGCGCCGCGGACATCTACCAGCGATCGCGCCAGAAGTACCAGACCTTTCCATTCGGCCAGGCCGTCATCGAGCAAACCGTCGATCCCGATGGCGCACAACTGACCACTGCATACCAGTATTACACCGACCCCTCCGACACCGGCTACGGTCAGGTCAAACAAATGGATTTCCCCAACGGCCATTGGCAGATCGTCGAGTATGATTCCCAGCAACGGGTGACACGCGTTTACTCTTCCTTCGGCACTCAGTCTGCCACCACCAATCCTGGCCTGTGTCGGATGGTTGAATTCGATTACACTCCGATCGATGGCTCCGGCGACACCGGCGCTTACACTCCGCAACTCCCCCGGCGTGAGATTGCTTATGTCCTCGGCCAGGAAGTCGGACGAAAATTCTTCGTCTATAAGCGGGCCGAACAGCAGGAGGTGGTCTGCACCATTCCGGGAGCCGCATGGGACGATTCGACAAACCTCAAGACCGTCACAAAGCAGCATGAGAGCGGCGCTTTCAAAGGCGAAATGTTGAGCGTCAAACATCCCGATGGCACGTTGACGCTTTATTCCTACTCGAACACTTCCGCGAACAAGACCACAGTTATCGAGAGCGGCCAGCCAAATGAAAATGACACCGCGATCGTCGCGGGAACTCGCACCGTGACCATTGTCGGGCTTACCGGTGAATTCATTGCTCGCACTGTTTCCGACGTTGCCAGCGGCATCACGACCACGCAGGAAATCGTTAATCCCTCCGATTTGGACGATCAATTACGGCCCACGAAGACAAGCTACCTGGATGGCACTTTTGAAACCATGATCTACGATTGTTGTGGGTTGATGGCGAAAACGGATCGCGACGGAATCACGACCACGTTCCTTTATGACGACCTCAAGCGGTTGATCAAAACCACCCGGCTGAACATTTCCAAGCTCTACACCTATGATCCTTCTGGACGGAAGATTGCAGAACATCGCGTGGGATCGGACAACATCACGACACTGATCCACTCCTATTCGTACGATATGGCGGGTCGGCTGTCTGCGGAGATCAACGCGCTCGGAATCGTCACTCGTTACACCGAGTCTTACAACAGTGGCACGGGCGAGACAACCCGGGTCACCACCTATGCCGCTGGTACAATCGATGCAACCACGCGCATCGAGACCTTTGCCAAGGATGGCTCACTGCTGAAGATCACCGGCACCGCCGTCAATCCGGTTCGTTACGAGTACGGGGTGGAATCCGAGAATGGCATCGCCCGTCTCCGCACCAGGGAAATCAAGCTCGATTCCAATTACGCTGACACTCTCGAATGGACCAAGACCTATGTCGATTTCGCCGGTCGCATTTACAAAACGGTGTATGCCGATGCCAATGGCTCACCCAATGAGCAGTCCTACTTCAACTCGCTCGGACAATTATCCAAAACAATTGATCCGGACGGAGTGACCACTCTGATGGCTTACAATCTCGAAGGCGCGCTTCAGGACTCTGCGCTGGATACGAATCACAACAGCGTGATTGATTACTCGGGACTGGATCGCGTGAACCGCTCGCTCAAAGACGTCCTCTACAACCCGGCACTGTCGGCAAACGTCCACCGCGCTCGTTCCATCATTTTTCCGAACGACAACAACGGTGTGACGACCCAGGAAATTGCCCGGGTTGAAAGCTCCGTGGATGGATTGAAATCGATGCGGACAAGCTTTGGTCTGATCAGTACGAGCCTAAAAACAATTCCATCGAACGGCTCCTGGATGGTGACCGAAACGGCGCCGGATGGATCAAAGGTGATCAGCACCTACCAGAACGCGCGGCTGGCTGCTGTTTCGCGCATGGACTCCAGCAACGTGCAACTCGGGCAAACCACTTATGCCTATGACGCGCTGGGACGGCTGGCTTCCACCACCGATGCCCGGAATGGAACAATCAGCTACACTTACGACGCGATGGACCGGGTGGTTTCAGTGATCACACCCGCGCCTGGAAATGGACAGTCGCCGCAGGTGACTCGTACCGTGCACGACTATTTTGGCCGCGTGAAATCCGTGACCCGGCCGGATGGTACCACGGTTTACAACGATTACTTCCTGACGGGCCTGCTCAAGCGGACGTACGGCAGCCGCGTTTACCCGGTCGAGTACACTTATGACGCCCAGGGACGGATGAAGACCATGACAACCTGGTCGAATTTTTCCAGTGGTGCTGGCGCAGCGGTCACGACCTGGAATTACGACCCTTACCGCGGCTGGTTGAATTCCAAGCGCGATGCTGGCAACCAGGGTAGCGATTACACCTACACGGCTGCGGGCCGGTTGCTCACCCGACAATGGGCACGCGGCACACCTCGTGTTACAGCGACCAGCTTCTACAACGACTTGGGCGAACCAACACTCCTCGATTATTCCGACAGCACACCCGATGTGACCTACCGCTATGACCGGCGTGGGCGTCCGATTGGTTGCACTGCGAACAACATCACAACCACGCGCTATTTCCATGATGCAGGCCATCTTCTGGGAGAAAGCTACTCTGGCGGCACGCTCAATGGCCTGAGGATCACGAACATCTTCGACGCCTTTTTCCGACGCACTCAAGTCAGCACGAAGCGCAATGCGGCAACATTGTCCACGACCAGCTATGCTTACGATAACGCCTCGCGCATGACGACAGTTTCGGATGGCGGATTTTCGGCCAACTACAGCTACATTGCCAACTCGCCCCTTGTCGGCCAGATTGACTTCAAGCAAGGCAACACCATCCGGATGACAACGAACAAACAGTACGATTACCTGAACCGGCTCCAGTCGATTTCATCCACGCCGGGCTCCAAGGCGCATTCTGCCTTCTACTTTTACTATCAATACAACGACGGCAACCAACGCGTTCGCTCGACCCTCGGAGATGGCTCGTATTGGGTTTATGAGTATGACCCGCTTGGACAGGTGAAGTCGGGGAAGCATTATTGGGCTGAGCACACCCTTGTTCCCGGACAGCAATTTGAGAATGCCTACGATGACATCGGCAACCGCATCACTGCGCGGAGCGGCGGGGATGCCGGTGGAGCGAACCTTCGTTCAGCGACTTACTCGCCCAACTCCCTGAATCAATACACCAGCCGCACCGTTCCCGACTCATTTGACGTGCTGGGCCTCGCCAACAGCGGGGCCAGCGTGACTGTGAACAGCTCCTTCGCCGACTACCGTCGAGGCGAATACTTCCAGGAATCCGTGAGCATCGACAACAGTGGCGGCAATGTATGGCAGCCCGTTTCCGTGATCGCATCCAATGGCGACGTCAACACGACCACAACAGGAAGCGTCTTCATCGCTCAAACACCCGAAGTATTCACTTATGACGCCGACGGGAACACGTTGACCGATGGCCGGTGGATGTACATCTGGGATGCAGAGAACCGGCTCACGCAAATCGCGAGCCTGCCGGGCAGCTCAACGGCTTCACAACGGAAGGTGACGTGGGAATTCGATTGCCAGGGCAGGCGCATTCGCGAGACGACCTACGATGGAAGTTCCGGCAGCTTCGTCGTCACCAAGGATGTGAAGTTCCTCTTCGATGGATTGCGGTGTGTGACGGAATTGAACGCGAGCAACAACGCCGAGCTGCGTTCCTACTCCTGGGGCCTCGACCTGAGTGGCAGTCTTGGTGGCGCGGGAGGCGTGGGTGGACTCGTAATGCTCAACAGCACCGGGAACGGGATTCACTTCTACGCAATGGACGGCAACGGCAACACGGCGGGGCTCGTGAAAGGCAGCGATGGAACGGTCAGCGCGAACTACGAATACGGCATCTTTGGCGAAAGCCTCCGCACCACCGGCCCAATGGCCTTGGACAACGAGTTCTGTTTCTCCACCAAGCGGATCAATCGAACCAGCGACATGGTGCTGTACGAGTATCGGCCTTACTCGCCGTCGCAGGCGAGGTTTCTTAATAAAGACCCCATAGAGGAACAGGGAGGGCACAACCTCTATGCCTTTGTCGCTAACGGGCCAGTTGATTCCATTGATGTCTTTGGTCTGTTCCAGCCAAGGTTCCACCGAAGAATCACAGAAGTCGGCTTGAAGGGCATACCGAGTCTAGGCAAGAAATGCCTCAAGATAATTATCGACGCCAACACCGGGCAAGACCATGGCGCCCCCTTGATGGCTCCGTTTGCGGATCCTCTAAACCACGGTGACAATGGCCTAATAAAAGAGACGATTGATAGGCTGTATTCACGGATTAACGATGCAGGCAATTCCAAATGCCAGAAATGTCCTGACATTCACAACTTGCTTCAGGAATTTGGCAAGTCATTGCACGCCATTCAAGACTTGTACTCTCACTCAACCTATGTGGAAACTTTTGGGAGCGACGTTTCCAAAGCCAGTAACCTATCAGTGTGGCAATTCCTGAATAGGGACGGCACCGTGAATGTGCCCGCAGGAGTTGTCTCAGCAAACTACCCGGACCATGATGATGATTTGCAGTCTCATTTGAGACTGAACAAGGATACTCCGAGTTCGTTGAGGGGCGCGGATTCCAATAATTATGCAATCAAGTATTTCGACCTCGCGACGAATGTCGCCGCACGTCATACATCTGAATTCTGGATGGAGTTCGTGAGTAAACTGCGTAAAGACCAAATCCTGATGCTACAGAACTGTTGCCGATAGAAAGGTTGATCCATGAGACTGCACGTATTGTTTCTGATGATGCTGGCTGGTGTCTGTGGGTGCCTCAACGAGCGAACTGTCACAAGAAAACCGTTGGCGAGTGCCCAAGGAGAGGGCATTTGGAGAGGTTACCTCGAAAACGGGGACAAACCGGGGATTGGTATTGAACTGTGGTTCACCAACAATGGGATGATTCCAGCTTACTACATGATGGATTCCAATGCTCCCGGGGACTTTACTAAAGGCCATCGGTTCAGCATGAAAACGCTTCAGGAGGATTCCAAGCATTTCATCTTCGACGTTAAATTGCCAGCCATTGGCGACCGGGAGATCCATCTCCGATTCGATGGACCACTGAAAGGCAACATTGCTACCGGGAAGTTTGGTCGGACTTTATCCTTGGCCATACCAATCAAGTTCAAGCGAATACTGCATGCGCGTACGGAGAAGACTGGCCACCGATGAAGCGAACGGAGAAGGCTTCTTCTCCAGCGAAGTGGTACGAATTTTTTTGGAATCGTGCTTTTAACCCAATTGGCGCCGTAGGGCTGTTGGAGGTTTGACCGGGTTGGAATAGTGATTCGCGCCCGAAGAGCCGCGTTCCGATCGTACGGTTAGGACCCTTCGGAACGTTCTCGGAAGGCTTAAGTTGAGTGTCCGCGTTCCAGTACCAAGAGGCTGGTATTTGTTTCCCGCCGGAGCGATGGCTTCACTGGCATCGCACGACTGTGCGGATTTCGGCATCGCTTTTCAGTGGTGACGCACAGCTCTATCTTGGTTCAGCAATCCAACAAGCAAATCGAGTCGGAAACCCAATCGGGCGGTTCTTGGCCCAGGGTAATGGGTATGGAGGGGGATTCTTTGGGAACTTGAAGGGTTTTTCTTCCCCAGTCATTCAATGAGTTAGTTAAGTCAGAGGTTTTCTTGGGAACTTCAGTGCTTGTTCTACCCCCGGAAATTTCGTCCGATGGTTAACCTGAAGTTGTCCCGGTGTTCTTTTTCAGGACAGCAGGGGGTGCATTCTGTGGACGGTGTTTCGCGTTTTAAGCGCTCGGAATTGAATCCGACACGTTTCCTGGGACGCTACCCCAGGCTGGTATGGCCCCGCGCCTTTGGGGCGATAAACGGATTCAAATCGAGGGGCTGTTCCGGTGCTTCAGCCGTCTCCTTCGCGACTCGATTCCATCCCGCGACAACCCAATGTTGAAACGTTGGGCTTTCGTCAAATGTCGCTACGGCACAACCTTTCCCCGGAGTCCTTTCCACCGCGGTGCATCCACAAGTTGTCGGTGGAGCGCGACTGTGCTGAAAGCCAGTCGCAGCAGTACCGATGGCTCGCCCTCACGCCAAACCTGCTGCGGCTGGTGCTGCGCACACAACCGCGCTCCTGGCCGAGAGCCAATCTCACCGACAACTTGAGGATACACTGTTTCCACCGAAAACAGACAGGAACCACTTTTCTTTTTCCACCGACCGTTCTAGCCTCGCGCACATGCCATCATTCGACATTGTTTCTGAAGTCAGCTCGATGGAGATCGAGAATGCGGTCAATCAGTCGCGCAAGGAACTGGCCAATCGCTTCGATTTCAAGAGTTCCAAAGCGGAGATCCTGCTGGAGAAGAACGAAATCAAACTCAGCGCCGAGGATCAGTTCAAATTGAGCGCGCTGGAGGAGATCGTGGTCGGCAAGCTCGCCAAACGTCAGATCAGTCTCAAGAGCGTGGAGCGGTGTGACCCGGATATTTCGCCGCTCGGCCACGCCCGGCAGGTGATCAAGATCAAGCAGGGCATCGATGCCCCGGTTGCCAAGCAGGTGACAGGCTTCATTCGCGACACCAAGCTCAAGGTGACGACGCAAATCCTCGGCGATCAGGTGCGGGTCACGGGCAAGAGCCGGGATGATCTCCAGTCCGTGATCGCCGCCGTTCGAGCGCATGATTTTCCTGTAGCGCTGGGATTCCAGAATTTCCGGGAATAGCCGGAAGAAACCTGGTTGCCTGATCAGAGCCTGTCTGAATATTCCGTGGGAGTCCTGTTTTCGAGGAAAAGGCTGGATGGCGAGGCGCGAGTGCTTCCGCACGGGTACTGGAGGATACCAGCAGAGGGCTCCGACCGAGGAGCAACGAAGCCAGACGTCCTTTTCCTCGAAAACCCTGCGGGCGGCGGGTCTTTTGTCCGTGGCCTGCGTTGGCTCGGCCGTCACAGCCCGCTGCGGGGATGCTCCGGTCTCGCCGCCTTGGCCACAGCCAAAATCCCTCGCCGCAGGACCCCACGCAATTTTCAGACAGGCTCTCAGGAAAAGTCTTGCCGCCAGCGATGGAAAGAAGCATATCGAGCGGCACTCGAATTGATCCGTAAACAATCACACAACCTCCTCAACTCCTATGGGAAGAATCTATAATGACATCGTTGAAACTGTTGGGCGCACGCCGTTGGTTCGTTTGAACCGGGTCACCGCCGGTGTGGACGCCACCATCCTGCTCAAGTGCGAGTTCTTTAATCCGCTGGGCAGTGTGAAGGATCGTATCGGCATGTCCATGATCGATACCGCGGAACGCAATGGCACTCTCAAGAAAGACACGATCATCATCGAGCCCACGAGTGGCAACACGGGAATTGCGCTGGCCTTCGTCGCCGCGGCGAAAGGTTACAAGCTGATCCTGACGATGCCTGAAACCATGTCGCTTGAGCGACGCACATTGCTGGCGATGCTCGGAGCCAAGCTGGTGCTGACTCCCGGTTCGGAAGGAATGAAGGGCGCCATCGCCCGCGCGGAACAACTGGCAAAGGAGACGCCGAATTCATGGATTCCGCAGCAGTTCGAAAATCCGGCGAACCCGGAGATTCACAAGAAGACGACCGCCGAGGAAATCTGGAGCGATACGGATGGAAAGGTGGACATTCTGGTGGCTGCCGTCGGAACTGGCGGAACAATCACGGGCTGTTACGAAGTCATCAAGCCTCGCAAGGCATCCTTCAAGGCCATCGCTGTGGAGCCGAAGGATTCGCCCGTCATTTCTCAGACGCTCTCAGGCCAGCCGGTGAAGCCGGGGCCGCACAAGATTCAGGGAACAGGCGCGGGTTTCGTTCCGAAGAATCTTCACCTGAAGGATTCGAACGGGAACGCACAAATCACCGAATGCGTCCAAGTATCCAATGATGATGCGTTTGCCATGGCCCGCCGTCTTGCCAAGGAGGAGGGGATCCTCGTGGGCATTTCGACTGGAGCGAATGTTATCGCCGCCATCGAAGTGGCCAAACGTCCGGAGAACAAGGGCAAGGTGATCGTGACAATCGCCTGCTCAACCGGTGAACGGTATCTGAGCACACCGCTGGCAGCCGAGGCCAAGGCTGAAGTGGGCGGTTGATTCGGAATTGGTTCTCTAAATGTATCCGCTTCAGGGACGACTCTCGGGTCGTCCCTGTTTCATTCAGGCTCTCTCATCGATCATCCCTTCAGGACTTGCTCTTTTCCTTACTGAAACCCGGCAGTGAACTGCCGGGCTAACATCAAATCTCCCTTCGGGAAAATGGAGTTCAGCCCAACACACTAATGTCTGAAAGCAAGTGAACACGTCAGCTTTCCCGGATGCACTCCCGGCCCTTCCCACTCCTAAGAGCCTGTGGCACTCGGATTTGAGTTTCTCTGATAAAGACCGAAGTTGCCAGGTAGCGTTCTTCGAATACAGTCATCGACGCTGTGTCCCTCAGATGAAATGACCAACATCCTTCTCTTTCTCATCCTGCTCCTGTTGCTCTGCGTGGTGGGGTTCCTGGTCGTTTTGGTGCGACGGAGGCTGGAAGTGGACTTCGCACCGTTGCTTCTGAAAGTGGAAGCCCTGGAAAAGGGGCATGAGCGGACGGAAAGGGCGGTGAGGGATGAGATCGCGCGGAATCGTGAAGAAGGATCGGCGCAAGCACGGGCGCTGCGGGAGGAAGTCGCCGGCTCGTTGAAGAATCTCTCAGATTCGACGCTGAAGAGTCTTGGCGAAATTTCACTTGTTCAGCAGCAACGGCTGGAATCGTTCGCGGTGGAGATCGTTCGCGTTCGCGAAATCAGCGAGGCCAGCGCGAAAATGTTGCGAGAGGAGCTGACGCAGAATTTGAAGGGCTTCAATGATTCCGTGCTTGGAAGGATGACGGACGTGGCGAACCTTCAGAAGAATCAACTGGAGATGTTCGCGTCGCAGTTGGGCAAGCTGACTCAATCCAACGAAGCGAAGCTGGATCTTCTCAAGACAACGGTTGAGGCCAAGCTGGGCCAGATTCAACAGGACAACGCCGCGCGTCTCGAAGAAATGCGGAAAACGGTGGATGAAAAATTACAGTCCGTGCTGGAGACGCGGCTGAATCAATCCTTCAAGCTGGTGAGCGAGAGGCTGGAGCTGGTGCAACGCGGCCTCGGTGAGATGCAAAGTCTGGCGAGCGGGGTGGGCGATTTGAAGAAAGTGCTCACGAACGTCAAGACTCGCGGAACCTGGGGGGAAATTCAACTCGGCAATCTGCTTGAACAGATCCTCACGCCCGAACAATTCGAGCGCAATGTGGCAACCAAGCAGGGCAGCGCGGATCGTGTCGAGTACGCCATCAAGCTGCCGGGAGGCGAAGGGCAGGAGGGCGGGGCGGTCTGGTTGCCCATCGACGCCAAGTTCCCAAAGGAAGATTATGAACGCCTCGTCGATGCGGCTGACCGTGCGGATGCTGTGCTGGTTGAGGAAGCTTCAAAGCAGCTCGAATCACGGATCAAACTGGAGGCAAAGAACATTCGCGACAAGTACATCGATCCGCCGAACACCACTGATTTCGGGATACTCTATCTGCCCACCGAGGGATTGTATGCGGAGGCATTGCGCAGACAAGGGCTGGCGGAATCATTGCAACGCGAGTGCCGCGTCAGCATTGCCGGTCCCACGACACTTGGGGCGCTGCTCAATAGCCTCCAGATGGGCTTCCGCACACTGGCCATTCAGAAACGCTCCAGCGAGGTCTGGACGGTTCTGGCGGCAGTGAAGACAGAGTTTGGAAAGTTTGGCGAGGTGATCGACAAGGTGCAAAGGAAGTTGCACGAAGCGAGTGATGTGATCGACCGCGACGTGGCTGTGCGAACCCGTGTCATTGAACGGCGCTTAAAGAACGTCCAGGAGCTGCCGAGCGGGGAAGTGGTGCCCCTCCTGCAACGTTCAGCAGACGCGACGCCTGAGAGCGACGAAGCGGAAGATGGGCAGACGGCGGGTTGAGCGTTAGAGTTCTGAGACCCGCTGGTCTTGTGAAGCTCGGGCTGAACCGGAGCAGCGGCTGAAACACTGCAGAGGCGGGATGTTCGCAGAGGGCAGACGGCAGTGTGGACGACCCGTGAGCCGTGAGCAGATTAGCCTCGACTAAGAGCGCCTGGCGTCCTATCAGCACGCAACAAGATTATGTTTCGATACATTGCTCTGGCAGTCGCAACCAGCCTTTTGGCCACGCTCAACACTCAGGCGCAGGCCGACAAGCCTTCGGCCGCGAAGCCCGAGGCGAGTGTTTCATCGGGTGACGCCGTGGCGGATGCGGCGTGGGAGAAGCTTGAAAAATCACTCGAAGCGCCGGCCGCGCCGGAGGAGTGGAAAACCAAACGTCCGAGCGAAGAGGAGCTGGCCAAGTTCCGTGCCGGACAACTCCAGTTTGTGGAGTCGGCGGCGGACCTGGCGCGGGAATTCTACACGAAGTATTCAAAGCATCCCAAGGCCGAGGAAGCCCGCAAGACCGAGTACCAGTTGGTGAATGCTGGGGTGCAGCAATTGCGAGGCACAAATCTGGTTGCCCGCCTGGATGCACTGACAACCGCACGGCTGGCAGATCCGAATCTGGACGAGGATGATCGGTTCAACATCCGGGCTTCCGGTGTCAAGCGCCAGGCGGAGTCAAAACTTCCGGACATCAATGCTGCGCTGACCGATTTCGCGGCTGGCGCCCGGACCTTGCTCAAGGAATTTCCAAAGCGTGAAGAGCCGTGGGCGATGCTCTACAGCGTCGTCAACCAGGCGGAGCCAGTGCTGGCGGCCAAGGTGGCAAAGGAGATCATCGATGGAGCCAAGAACGAAGAAATGGTCCAAGGAGCCAAGGTAGTTCTCAAACGCACCGCATCGTTTGGGAAAACGATCGACATGAAGTTCACCGCGATCGATGACAGGAAGGTGGATCTGGAAAAACTGCGCGGCAAGGTTGTCCTGGTGGATTTTTGGGCGACGTGGTGCGGTCCCTGCGTGCAGGCATTGCCGGCCGTCAAGGCGACTTATGACAAACTCAATCCCAAGGGATTTGAAATCGTGGGGATCAGCTTCGATGCGAGCCTCGATCAATTGAAGCAGTTCGTGAAGATCAAGAACATGCCCTGGCCCCAGTATTTCGACGGCAAGAAGTGGGAGAACAAGTATGGGGTCCAGTTTGGCATCAACAGCATTCCCGGAATGTGGCTTCTGGACAAGAAAGGCGTCGTTCGAGATTTGCAGGCGCGCGAAGATCTCGAAGGCAAGGTGGAAAAATTGCTGGCGGAAAAAGACTGAACGCGTGGGATTCGAGGCGGGAATTTCACATCGAGGGCCAGTTTCATCGGGAGTCGGGAACGTCCCGGTCCACGTCTTGGAATTGCATCCATGAGCCTGCTCTCCGGCGATGGGAAATTTCTTGGGGTTGAGTGGAACACCTGGAAAGTCATCGGCTGGCTGGGGAATGTCGCGTTCTTTTCCCGGTTCTTTGTTCAATGGTATGCCTCGGAAAAGCAGAAGCGCGTGGTGGTGCCGGTAGCCTTTTGGTGGTTGAGCCTTGTGGGTTCGATACTGCTGCTGCTTTACGCGCTGTTTTATCGACGGGATTCAGTCTTCATCTTCGCCTACGCCTTCACGTGGATTCCCTACATTCGAAATCTCGTGATTCACTCGAATTCCGCGGCGGAAGAGTTGAAGTGCCGCGCTTGCGGAGCCCCGTCCGCAGTCACCGCCCGGTATTGTGCCAGTTGTGGCGTCCCCATCGACACCGGCAAAAGTGGTGGAGCTTCGTAGCAAGTCAGAGTTGATCAGATTACTCCGATCAATTCGCGGGCTGGAGATCAGCGGAGGCTCTTGATCCCGTTTTTCAGGAATGCTCTTCGTCGCTCGATGTAGCTCTTGAGTTCGGAAATTCCTCTCTTGAAGTCACCAGCGGGGCTTGGCCATTGTTGTCGATCCAGTTCGGCTTCCGGCGCGATTTCCGACTTGAGACGATCGATGATTGGGAAGAGCTTCTCCGTGGTGAATTCCTGCTCCAGCAGTTCTTCCAGCCGGTTCAGGAAGCGGGCGCGGAGAGCAGGTTCGCTGAGGAATCGGTCTTGCATTCGATTCCATCCGGTTACTCCCGGTGCCTGGCGTGTGCCGAGCAGAATGGGGAGGTCCGCCGAACCGAAGGACCAGTTCCAATGATCACCCAAGGTACGATCGAGATCCCATGGAACCACAAACCATTTCTTTGATCCACGCTCGTCGTAAACGAGAAAGTGGTTCTTGTTGAAGCCATCCCAATGTTGGACGAGGACGGTTGCCGCCAGGTAGTTGATGTACTTTTCGAGATCCACGCGGCGGGTGAAGAAGTCGAGAGTGTCGGTTGAGAGCGCGAGGTCACGGCAGAACAATTGCAGATCCCGAAAACTGTTGGTCTTCTGCGTCTCGTTCTCATAGTGAATCGCGAATGCGGCTTCACTTCCGAGGTTGCGCTCATCGGATTGGTTGGCGCGTCCGCTGGTCTTGAACAACAAAGCGCCATCCAATTTGAAGCGGCGCAAAAACACCTTGTCCACCTGTTCCACCTCGACATAGAGCCCTCTGAACTGGTCGTTGACGTGAAGGCGAACCATGCGGGCGCGCGACGCCGGCACTCCGCACACCGCGTAAATGTGGTAGGCCAGAGTTTCCCGGATGAAAGCAGGATCGCGCCAGCCGGAATTCAGATTGAGACTGTGATGTTCCCGAAATGAATTGCCTCGGTCGAAGAAGATCTTGATGGGCTTCTTCGGCCAGGATCGCGCCCATTGGCCGCGAAAACGCACCTGCACCGGGTCATGGACTTTCCCTTCAAAAGTAAAAGTGCCCGGATGAGTTTTTCCTGAGAATGGGTTGCGTTCAAGCGCCGCAAGATCTTGCGTATCGATCTTCAGTTCGTAGAGGGGAAGCCTCGAGCTTTGTAACTGCTCCGATGCCGGAATCACCGTCTGACGCGGCTGCCGACCGCCGGGCTCCTCAGATGGTTGTCTGGCATTGTTGTTTACGATCTGCCGTTGCTGGTTTTCAGGCTGGTTTCCTCGTCTCGAACCAGGCGCTTCCTGCTTCTCACTACAAGCGACGAGTCCGATGCTCAACAGCGCGATGAGAGTGATCTGGAGAGGATTCATATCGCGCGAGCGATGCTAATTGTCAGCTAGTGAGACACAGACGATCTCCTTGTCGTTCCGCGCATAGATGTTTTTGTTCGCGAACGCCGGGTGCGACCAGACCACGGGTCGGCCGGGATCGTGGTTCGCGGGGTCAAGCAGACGAGCGCGGCTGACTTCCTGGTATTTTTCCGGCGTGAGCTTTGCGATGATGAGGTCGCCATTTTCGCTAAAGATGAAACTCCGTTCGTCGTGTTTGACAATGAAAGCATGGCCCCAGCGGGCAGACTTGCCGCTGGTGGGCGCAAAGGTCTCCCAAACGCGTTTCCCATTCTCCAGCTTGAGGCAGCGAAACTGGCCGTAGCTGCACGGGCTGTAAATGTGGCCGTTCTCGATGAATGGCGTGGCCATGACGGTGTGCAATCCGTCGGTGTCCATCTCGCTGACCTTTTTACTCTGCCAGACGAGGGTTGCCTTGTCGGAACCGACGCGCAGCGTCAGGGATCCATTGTAGAAGGATGTGAGGAATAGCAGATCGCCGACTTGGCGAGGGCTTGGAATCGTCATCCCTGATCGGACCGATGGAGCGAGCGGATACGTCCAGAAGATCTTCCCGGTCTCGGGATCAAGGCCGTTCACCGCTTCTGGATGCCAGAGGATGAGCTGCCGCCTGCCGCCGAATTCGTAGATCATTGGTGGAGCATAGCCGGGTTCCTTCGCACTGAGCGCACGCCAGAGTTCCCTGCCTGTGTCCTTGTCGTAAGCCACGGCCACGCTGCCATCACCACCTGCGAGGCAGATCAATTTCTTTCCATCCACGAGTGGGTGGCCGGCGAATCCCCAAAGCGGAGTTTTGACAGCGAAATCCTTTTTGAAATCGTGCGACCAGACTGGCGTGCCTTTCTCCGCGTCGAGGCAGACGAGATTTCCCTCACTGCCGAGCGCATAGACCTTTCCGTCGTTCACGACCGGCGTAACGCGCGGGCCCGCTCCATAGCTCACTGTGTAATCGCACTCGTACTCGTGCTGCCAAAGAATCTTGCCGTCCGATTCATTCAGGCACAGCACGCGCTCACTTCCGGGAACCTTGCTGCGCGAGAATGCGTCGGCAGACCTGGCCGTGCCTTTTGCGAGCTGGCGATCCATGACGTAAACCCGCCCCTTCACCACCGCCGGCCCGCTGTAGCCGCCGCCGATGGGAGTGCGCCAGCGGAAGTTCAGGCCGCCCGCCGGGAAGTTCTCGATGATGCCGGTCTCGCGCCAGACCCCATCGCGCTGGGGGCCGAGCCATTGAGGCCAGTCCTCGGCATCGAGGCGGAACATGGTGGTCGCGAGCAGAGCGCAGATCATGAGCAAGCACCTGCGAGAAGCCCACGGGATTCTACCCAGGATAAGAGGATTCATTGGAGATCAGAGCTAAACAGACAGCTTGCATACCGTCAATCGAGTGTAAGAACTGGCAGTGTCTTAATCTTCTTCCTCCTCATAATCCTTTTCTCTGAGAGATCATGATCAAGATGACGAGCAAGATTCGTATATTTCCCCAAGACCTGCCCGTTTCCAAATCTTGACTGTCCGTATCAGCGCATTTTCTCAGCAATGGGATTCGAAGCATGATCCACAGTCACAATTGGGTGCTTCAGAAAACACCTCACAATCCAAACAGGAATCCATTCAGCATCCACCGGAACTTTCATTTGTTCTGTTTGCTCCTTGATTTTGCCGAATCCAACAGGCGAACCTTGCCGCGCCCAACATGGATCTCACACGCACAGCACTCGGAACCTGGAGCGGCGGCCGCCATCTCAGGTTTGGCGAACCACTCGATGAGGAACTCTTCATCACTCTGATCCGCCATGCGTATCAGTGCGGCCTTCGCACCTACATCACTTTCGATTCACCCGGCAACGGCCAAAGCGATGCGTTGCTGGGACGCGCCCTGCAAGGTGTTCCCCGCGACAGCTATTGCCTGGTCGGAGGAATTGGACGTGACTTCTACACCGGCCAGGCTGATGCCGACGGAAACTGGCCTCGATTCACACATCCTACCTTGAGGCGCGCCGATGGATATGCGAGTTACCTGCGAATGGCCGCGGAAAAGCAATTACAGAGATGTGCCGCCGGACGTTTCGATCTGCTGTTCCTACAGGATCCCGACCACACGGGTTTTGTGAGCGATGAAGTGTGGCAGGGACTCCATGCGCTGAAGAACGCAGGCCTTACTGATCGAATCGGCATGGCACCAGGGCCAAGGAACGGCTACATCCTGGACGCAATCCAGTGTTTTGAACGTTTCGGAGAAATCATCGATTGGGCTATGTTGCCATTCAGCCCGCTCGGCTCATGGCCAACGAGCCTTTGCCTTCCCGCAGCTCGTGAAAACAACATCAAAATCGTGGCTCGTGATGTGGATCACCACGGAATCTTTCACGACAGCCTTCGAGCAGGGCACAAGTTTGCGCTTCGCGATCCCCGTGGAACGATGCCAGCCGCCTGGTTGCCGGCGGAACTTGGAAAACTGGAGCGCATGAGGAAGATTGCCGAAGAGAACTCGCTCACGTTGCTGCAACTCGCGTGCATCTGGTGTCTGTCGCAACCATCGGTGTATGCCGTGGCGCCGACGTTGATCCAGGAAGGTGGAGTTCAGGCCAAACGGATTGAGATGGAAACTTCGGAACTCGCTGAACTGCCTCATCTATGGCTTTCGACCGACGAATGCCGGGAGATTCTCGAGATTGGCGACAATAAGAATGGCCTTCACCTCGATGGGGCCAATCCAGACCACAAAGGAGAGATTACTCCCGACCGTTGGCAACTGAACAACAACCTTGTCGAGATCGGTCGCCGCTGGGGCATCGAAGCAGAGCGCGACCTGGTGTATAAGCGATCCAAACCGAAGATTGCGCCGCCGTCCTGATGAGTTCCTTTTTAATAGTCTGGCAATAGAAGAGTTGTTCTGCGACGAACAGGAAAAGCCTGAGAGATTGAATCAACGATGCGCCTCGCCACGCTTGAATTATTGATTAGCGCCTATGGTCGTTACGCCATTGGGGCATTCAATGTCTCCAATATGGAGCAAATACACGGTTTGTTTCGTGGGGCCGCCAGGGCTCGGTCTCCAATCATTGTCCAGTTCACCAGAGTGATCCGAAGCTATGCCGACCCGGCGATGTTGGAGGGGATGCTCCAGGCTGCCGAAAGAATTTATCCCGAAGTCGATTTTGCGGTCCACCTTGACCATGGCGACGAGGAGAGCTGTCACGATGCCATTCGCTCGGGTCACTACAGTTCGGTGATGATCGACGCGTCGCACTTTCCCTTTGAGCAGAACCTGGAAATCACGCGACGGATTGCTGTCAAGGCCCACGCTGCCGGCATCGCGGTGGAAGCGGAACTTGGTCTTCTGAAGGGAATCGAGGACGACATGACGGTGAGCGCCCAGGACGCGATCCTGACCGATCCCGCGCAGGCAGAAGAATTCGTCCGCCGAAGCGGTTGCGACAGCCTGGCAGTGGCGATCGGCACGAGCCACGGCGCGTACAAATTCTCGGGCAAGCAAGGGCTGCATTTCGATCGATTGGAAGCGATCCAGAAACGGCTGGAAGGTTTCCCCCTCGTCCTTCACGGCGGGTCAGCAGTGCCAATCCAGGAAGTCGAGCGGATCAATGCGGCGGGCGGCGCACTGGACCTCTCCGCGAGTGGCGTTTCCGAAGACGAGCTGATCCGCGCCATCGGGTTCGGAATCGTCAAGGTGAACATCGGCACGGATGGACGGTTGATCTGGACCCGCGTTCATCGGGAGTTTTTCAGGGAGAAACCAAACGAGTTTGATTTCATGCCACCAGGCAGAAGTTACATGGATGCTTACGCGGAGTTCGTGGCAGCCAAATGCGAAAAGCTGGGTGGTGCCGGACGCGCAGGGGCGAGGGCACCATCTTCTGTTCAGGCCGAGGTCTAAATTTCCCCATGAATGCTCCAGCGCGATCTCATCTCCTGGTTCGTCCTCAAGCCACCGAGGGCGAGTATGTGCGGGTTACTCCCGCAAGCGCAGGCTGGGAACACCTGCACTTTGCTGCGAGGACAATGAGCGCAGGTGAGAGTTGGAGTGGATTCACTGGAAACTGCGAGTATGGATTCGTCATTCTCGGAGGCACCTGCTCGGTCAAATCTTCACGCGGTACCTGGGATCACATCGGACGGCGACCGGACGTTTTTCACGGAATGCCCTACGCACTCTATCTGCCGCCGGAAACGGAATTCACCGTGACAGCGCTTGGCGGGGGATTGGATCTGGCGTACGGGTGGTGTCAGGCCGGGCCAGGGCACCAGCCCAGGCTGGTCACCCCAGATCAAGTTCAAATTGAAATCCGCGGCGGTGCGAATGCGACCCGCCAGATCAACTCACTGTTCCCGCCGGGTTTTGAGTGTCACCGGCTTGTCGCCGTGGAGGTCTATACTCCACCTGGAAACTGGAGTTCCTATCCGCCACACAAGCACGATGTCCATCGTACGGCTGCTGCCGGAAAGCTGATCGAAGCGGATCTCGAGGAAACTTATTTCTACAAACTCGATCGACCGGAGGGATACGCGATTCAGCGCGTCTATACCGCGGACGCGCGGCTCGATGAAACGATCCTGGCACGGAACAATGATCTCGTTCTTGTCCCCGAGGGGTATCATCCGGTGGTTTCAGCCCACGGCTACACCACTTACTACCTGAATTTTCTGGCGGGGAGCGCGCAGTCGCTCGCGGCGTCGGATGATCCCGAGCATGCCTGGGTCAGGGAGACGTGGACGAGCAAGGATCCGAGAGTCCCCGTGGTGACGTTGGAAATGGAGCAGGGGACCGGAAACGATTCCTCCGTTTAGTAGAGCACGCAACCCATGAATTCATCCGAACAGCAATACGATCTGATCACAATGGGGAGATCCTCCATTGATCTCTACGCAAACGAAGTGGGCGCGCCCTTCGTCGATATAAAATCCTTCGCGGCCTACGTGGGGGGATCGCCCACAAACATCGCCGTGGGAGCACGCCGGCTGGGCTTGCGCTCGGCGGTTTTGACCGGCGTGGGCGAGGATCCCGTGGGCGACTTCATTGTGAACTTTCTCAAAGTGGAAGGAGTGGATACAAAGTTCGTCCTGCGCAAACCCGGCACACGCACCAGTGCTGTCGTGCTGGGCATCGAACCGCCAGACAAGTTTCCGCTCGTTTATTACCGCGACAATTGCGCGGACAATCAACTTTCGATCGATGACGTACTGGCCACACCCCTTCAGCAATGTCGCGTGTTCGAGTTCTCCGGCACCGGCCTGAGCAAGGAGCCGAGCCGGAGCGCAACCATTTTCGCCGCCGAGCAGGCGCGCGCCGCAGGCGCAACCGTGGTGCTCGACCTGGATTTCCGTCCGAACCAGTGGCACGACGCTCGATCGTTTGGCGTCACGGTCCGGTCCGCGTTGCCGGCAGTTGATATCGTCCTCGGCACTGAGGACGAATGCAAAGCCGTTACCCTGGCCGACCCGTCGCAGGTCAGCGTGGAACACTCGCAAATCTCTGGTGCAAGGGTAGCGGGTGACGTGAACGCGGCGGTTGCCGCCATGCAGCGTCGCGGACCGAAGGTTGTGGTGGTGAAACGAGGCGACAAGGGAGCGACGGTCTTTGAAGAGGGCAGGGCACCTGCTGACGTGCCGGGGTTCCCGGTCGAGATCTACAACGTGCTCGGGGCAGGGGACGCTTTCGCCGCTGGATTCATTTACGGTCTGGTGAAGGGCTGGGATTACTTTAAGGCGGCGCGCATGGGGAATGCCGGTGGCGCGATCGTCGTTACTCGTCATGGATGCGCGAACTTCATGGCTTACGAAGAGGAAGCGTTCAAATTCATCGCCGGGCATGGCGGATTCTGAAAAATAGCAAAGTAGAACATTATGAAAACCAAACGCCTCACGATGGCGCAAGCCGTCATCCAGTTTCTCATGCGCCAGCACGTTGAGCGTGATCGGCGACGGCAGCCCTTCTTCGCGGGAGCCATAGGAATTTTCGGCCACGGCAACATCGCCGGCATTGGCCAGGCCCTGCAGCAGTACCCCCAGTTCCGGTATTTCCAGAGCAAGAATGAGCAGGCTTCCGTGCATATCGCCTCTGCTTTCGCCAAAATGAAGAACCGCCTGAGCACGTTCGCCTGCGTCAGCTCGATCGGGCCGGGCGCGACGAACATGGTGACGGGCGCGGCCACGGCCACCATCAACCGCATTCCGGTGTTGCTCCTGCCAGGTGATATTTTTGCCAGGCGAAACGTGGGTCCGGTGCTCCAGCAGTTGGAGCATCCATGCTCGCAGGATTTTTCCGTGAACGACTGCTTCAAACCCGTCTCGAAATACTGGGATCGCATCAACCGGCCCGACCAGCTCATGAATGCGCTGCCAGAAATGATGCGTGTGCTCACGTCGCAGGCCGAAACCGGTGCCGTGACGCTCGCGCTTCCGCAGGATGTGCAAACAGAAATCTTCGATTACCCGGTCGAACTTTTCGAGGATCGTGTCTGGTACATTCCTCGGCCTGAGCCTGACACAACGCTGCTGAAGCGCGCCATCGAACTCATCCGTGGATGCAAGCGACCGATAATCGTAGCCGGAGGCGGAGTGCTCTACAGCGAAGCACACGATGCGCTCGCTGAGTTTGCCGCGCGAACAGGCGTTCCGGTGGGTGAGACACAGGCAGGCAAGGGTTCGCTGCCTTACAATCATCCGCAGAATCTCGGTGCCATAGGCGTGACCGGAACATTTGCCGCCAACGTCGTGGCCCGTGAAGCCGACCTCGTCATCGGGATCGGGACGCGCTACAGCGATTTCACAACTGCTTCAAAGACTGCTTTTCAGCATCCCAAAGTGCGGTTCATCAATATCAACATCGCCGAGTTTGACGCTTTCAAACACTCGGCGCTGCCCGTGGTTGCCGACGCTCGCGCTGCTCTTCAGGCCTTGGGCAAGGCGTTGCGTGGCTGGCAGGTTTCTGGTGCTTACAGGAGTCGAGGGGAGAAGTTAAACCGGGCCTGGGACAAGGAAGTGGACCGGCTCTATCACACATCAACGGATCTGCCGGTGAGCCAGGCGGAGGTCATTGGTGCCGTCAACGACTTCGCCAATCCGCAGGATGTGGTGCTGTGTGCCGCCGGCAGTTTGCCCGGCGACCTTCATCGGCTCTGGCGCACGCGTGATCCGAAGGGCTACCACATGGAATATGGTTACTCCTGCATGGGGTACGAGATCGCCGGCGGCCTCGGAGTGAAGATGGCGGATCCGAAACGCGAGGTGTATGTGATGATTGGTGATGGATCCTGGCTGATGATGTCGAGCGAAGTCGCCACGGCAGTGCAGGAAGGTTTCAAATTGACGATCGTGCTTCTGGACAATCACGGATTCCAAAGCATTGGAGGTTTGTCGAAAGCGGTTGGCAGCGGCGGTTTCGGCACGCGCTACCGCTTCAGGAACTCCAGGAGCGGGCACCTTGACGGCGCAAAGCTGCCCCTTGATTTTGCAGCGAGCGCCCGCGGCTTTGGCGCTCACGTCATCCCCGCCCGTGACATTCTGGAACTGAAGGCGGCCCTGGCGGAGGCGAGGCAACAGACCAATACGACGGTGATCGTCATCGAAACGAACCCGGAGAAACGCGCCCCCGGATACGAATCCTGGTGGGACGTGCCCATCGCAGAAGTGTCGAACAGCGCACCGGTAAAGAACGCGCGGAAGAACTTCGAGAAAGCCGTGAAGAAGGAGCGTTTCTTCCTGTGAGGAACTCAGCGACACGTCAATCAAGCCGGAGCAACTACTGGCGCTCCTGCCGAATATTCAAGCAATCATGACAACAACTCAAACAGCCCGCCTGCGCAATTTCATTGATGGCGAGTGGCGCGATTCGATGGCCACCGAAGGTCTCGATGTTATCAATCCTGCGACAGGCGACGTGCTTGGCCGTGTGCCGCTATCTTCCGCTGCGGAAGTGGATGCCGCCGTCCAGGCGGCGGGCAAGGCTTTTCCGGGATGGAGAAGGACCCCGGTCACAGAACGTGTTCAGTTTCTGTTCAAGCTCAAGGCGCTGCTCCAGCAGCACGGCGAAGAGCTGGCCCGGACCATCACCACCGAATGTGGCAAGACCATCACCGAATCGCGCGGCGAGCTGCAGCGCATGATCGAGAATGTCGAGGTAGCCTGCGGCGCGCCCATCTTGTTGCAGGGAGATTTTTCCGAGGACATCGCCAATGGCGTCGATGAATTCATGATCCGCCAGCCGTTGGGCGTCTGCGCGTGTATATGCCCGTTCAATTTTCCCGGCATGATCCCGTTCTGGTTCATGCCTTATGCCATCGCCTGCGGCAACACCTACGTGGTGAAGCCTTCCGAAAAGGTTCCGCTTACCATGCAGCGCATCGCTGAACTGATCGAGCAGGCCGGGCTTCCCAAAGGCGTGTTCAACCTTGTCAACGGGACGAGCGAAACCGTTGATGCCATTCTCGATCACCCCGACATCAAAGCCGTCAGTTTCGTGGGATCCACGCCGGTGGCTAAGCATGTTTACGCACGGGCCGCGGCCAATGGCAAACGAGCGCAATGCCAGGGTGGCGCTAAGAATCCCATCATCATCCTGCCGGATGCCGACCTGGAAACCACCACGCGCATCACCGCCGACAGCGGCTATGGCTGCGCCGGACAACGGTGCCTTGCAGCTTCATTGGTCGTGATGGTTGGCGACGCGCGGAAACCCTTCACCGATGCGCTGGCGGAAGCGGCGCGCAGCCGCGTCATGGGCCACGGTCTTGACGAAAAAGTGCAAATGGGACCTGTCATCTCGCCGCAGAGCAAAGCACGCGTGGAGACTCTGATCGGCAAAGCCATGCAGGAGGGCGCGACACCCATTGTCGATGGACGCAATGCCGCGGTCTCCGGCTTCGAGCGTGGCAACTTTGTGCGGCCAACCCTCCTCGATAACTTGAATCCAAACGGCGAAATCATCCGCACGGAAATTTTCGGCCCGGTGCTGGGATTGGTTCACATGAAAACCATCGACGAAGCCATCGCCTTCGTGAACTCCGGTGCCTACGGAAACATGGCCTGCATCTTTACCACCAGCGGAGCGAATGCGCGGAAATTCCGCTGTGAAGCGGAGGTGGGAAATGTCGGCATCAACATCGGCGTGGCCGCGCCGATGGCTTTCTTCCCTTTCAGCGGAGCACGAGAGAGCTTCTTCGGCGACCTCCACGGCCAGGGCCGCCACGCCATCGAGTTCTTCACGCAGACGAAAGTGGTGGTGGAGCGATGGCCGAAGGAATGGACACGCCAGTTTTGAGAATCGAACAAGGAACTCCACATGATTCCGTCCACCTTAGCAAACATCCACATCGCCAACGCCCCTTGCTCATGGGGTGTGCTGGAATTTGATCTGCCTGGCAAAGCGCTTGGCTACGCGCAGGTGCTGGATGAAATCCGCGACACCGGCTACGTCGGCACCGAGCTGGGCGACTGGGGTTTCATGCCCACGGATCCGCCGCAGTTGCGCAGCACCCTCGACGCGCGTGGGCTGGCGATGGTCGGCGCGTTTGTGCCTGTCGCCTTCGCCGATGGGAGCGCGCATGCGGCCGGCGAGGCACTGGCCGTCAAGACCGCGCGACTGCTTGCTGCCGTCGAAGGCCACACGCCCTTCATCGTGCTCGCGGATGACAACGGCAAAGACCCGTCGCGAACAAGAAAGGCCGGACGGATCACCAACGCCGATGGTTTGAGCGAAACTCAATGGACTGCCTTCGCACACGGCGTCCAGCGAGTGGCTCAGGCAGTCCGCGACCAGACCGGTCTGCGGTGCGTGTTTCACCATCACTGCGCGGGCTTCATAGAAACGCCGGACGAAATCGCGCTGCTCCTTCAACTCACCGATCCGACCTTGCTCGGCCTCTGTTTCGACACCGGCCACTACCGTTTTGGAGGCGGCGATCCTCTGGAAGGTTTGAAGCGCCATCGGGATCGCATCTGGCACATGCACTTCAAGGACTGTAGCCCTTCCGTGAAGGATCAATCGAAGTCGAATGACTGGGATTACTTCGAATCGCTCAGACACGGCGTCTTCTGCGAGCTAGGCAAAGGCGACGTGAACTTCGCCGCCGTCACCTCGGAATTGCAGCGCACCGGCTATTCCGGCTGGATTGTCGTCGAACAGGATGTATTGCCCGGCATGGGTGCGCCAAAGGAATTTGCGCGCCGCAACCGGGAGTTTCTTAAAACCTGCGGACTCTAAACTCACTCCATGAGCAACCAACTCGTCAGCATCGCCGTGATCGGCGCAGGCCGCATCGGACGCATCCATGCGGAAAACATCGCCACACGCATCTCGGGCGCACGGCTTGCCGCCGTGGCCGACGTCAACCTGAACTCGGCGCGTGAAGTCGGGGCTCGCTTTCAAGTCCCGATCATCGCTTCGGATTGTCGGAACATCCTCAGAGATCCTTCGATCCAGGCTGTCGCCATCTGCTCATCGAGCGAAACTCACGCGCAACTCATCGAAGATGCTTCCGCCGCCGGGAAACATATTTTCTGCGAAAAACCGATCGACCTGAAGATCGAACGGATCGAAAAGGCGCTGGCTGCGGTGCAAAAGGCGGGAGTGAAATTGCAGATCGGCTTCAATCGGCGTTTCGATCCTACATTTGCGCGGGCCCGTGAGTTTGTCGCCAGTGGCAGAGTGGGGGAAGTGCATCTGGTTCGCATCACCAGCCGCGACCCCGCGCCACCGCCGCTGGAGTATGTGAAACAGTCTGGCGGGATTTTTCTCGACATGGCCATTCACGATTTCGACATGGCGCGGTTTCTCACGGGAAGCGAAGTCGTTGAAATTTTCGCAACGGGAGCCGCGTTGGTGGACCCCAATCTCGAGCGCCTGGGCGATGTGGATACGTGCGTGACGACCTTGCGGCTGCAAAATGGCGCGATGGTCATGATTGATAACAGCCGGCGCGCGGTTTACGGCTACGATCAGCGCGCGGAGGTTTTCGGAACTCGCGGAATGATCGAAGTGGGCAACCCGGTCCCCGACGCTCATCGGCACTGCGACGAGACGGGAACGCATTCCGCGAAGCTGCAAACATTTTTCATCGATCGTTATCAGGAGGCATACCGGGCCGAGATGCAGTCTTTTGTGGACTGTGTGCGGTTTGATCGTCCGCCTGCGGTATCTGGTATGGATGGTTTGATGGCCACCACGATCGGACTGGCGGCGGGCAGCTCGATAGCAGTCAATCGCCCCGTGACCTTGAACCCGTCCGAACTTCGCGGCGTCACTTGACCTGATCTTCACCACTCCTTAGTTTCACCTCTCAAATCTATGGCCCTCGAAATCACCATCGAATACTGCACTTCCTGAAACTACGAGCCACATGCCGTCGGTCTGACGGAAAAGCTGCTCAAGTTGAAAATGCAACTCGGCTCCATGAAACTGGTTCCATCGAGCGGCGGAGCGTTTGAAGTAAAAGCGAACGGGAAATTGATCCATTCCAAACTGGAGACCGGACAGTTTCCCGACCCGGACTCGATTGTGCGAGCGGTTCGCCAGCTTCGATGATCTGGTTGGAGTCTGTCTCGATGGACGATGTGAGGCTTCATCCGACTGTCTGAACAGTCTGATGTCTTGTTTGACGCTTCACGCCGTCGCCAGATTATCTTCCAACACCTTAGATTTGCCCGACGGCAGTTCGGCTTCATTCACTGCGGACTCGTCAGGCAGGACTTTGATCGGCGCGTAAAAGGTATTCCGTTGCACCGGCGTGCGACCGGCTTCGCGGATGGCTTTGATCATTTCGGCTTCGGTCTGCAATTGCGGCGAGGTCGCGCCAGCCATGTGGAAGATGTGTTCCTCGATAATCGTCCCGTGCAGATCGTCCGCGCCATAGCTCAACGCCACCTGTGCCAGCTTCATGCCGATGCCGACCCAGTAGGCCGTGATGTGATCGAAGTTGTCGAGGTAGATGCGGCTCACGGCAATGGTGCGCAACGCGTCGAAGCCCGTGGGCGGCGTCTTCACCGGAATGTCGTTGTTCTCTGGCTGATATGGCAGCGGCACAAAGCCGACGAAGCCTTTGGTCTCGTCCTGCAAAGCGCGCAATTGCCGCAGATGATCCACGCGGTCGGCGAGCGATTCGACATGACCGAACAACATCGTGCAGGTGCTGCGGCCGCCGAGTTTGTGCCACGTGCGGTGAACATCGAGATATTCCTCGGCGGATTCCTTGCCTTTGGCGATGGCGCTGCGGACTTCTTTGCGAAAAATTTCCGCGCCGCCGCCGGTGAGCGATTCGAGTCCGGCGTCCTTCAGTTCGCGCAACGTCTGCTCCACGGTTTTCTTCGCGAGCCATGCGAGGTGAAGGATTTCAATGGCGGTGAAGCATTTGAGTTGCAGTCTGGGAGCGCCGGCATCCTGCCGGCGTGTTTCTGAATTCGTATCGGAACTCGCCGGCAGGATGCCGGCGCTCCCAGCATTCAGGGCACTCAACGCCTTCAACATGTCCGTATAATAACTGAATGGCAGCGACGGATGCAGTCCGCCGACGATGTGCAATTCCGTAATGCCGAGCTTCAACGCCTCGCGCGCCTTCTCGACCATCTGCGGGATGGTCAATTCGAAACCGTCCGCGTCGCGCTTCTTGCGGGCGAACGAACAGAACTGGCAGGAGAGGATGCAGTAGTTCGAGTAGTTAATGTAGCGATTGATAATGTAGCTGGCGCGGTTGCCCACCTTCTTCTGCCGCGCAAGATCGGCGATGGCGCCTAGCGCGTTAATGTCCTTGGATTCAAACAACCGCAGCGCGTCGGTTTCGGAAATGCGTTCGCCGGCGGCAACCTTATCGTAAAGGTCGCGCAATTCGCTGTGCTGGATGAAGAAATTCATCGTACGATCCTGAATCCCGGGAAGATAACCTCGACCGCCGTACAGATCAAGAAGACAATGCTGATAAGGGCATTCATGCGAAAGAAGGCAACGTTGAGCCATTTCAGACTGCGTTTGTGAGCCAGCCAATGTTCCAACAGCAGACAGGCTAGAATTATCAGTATTCCCACCAGATAGGCCAACCGGAATCTTGCGAGCATTCCGAATGCAAACAACAGCGCCCACATGGCCAGGTGAGAAAGAAATGCCAGTCCCAAGGCGTTCTTGATCCCGTATCGCACCACCAGGGAATGCAGGCCATGCTCACGATCAAACTCATAGTCCTGGGTTGCGTAAATGATGTCGAAGCCGATCAGCCAGAAGACGACGGCCAACGCCAGCACGACAGGAAGAAAATGCAGGCTGTTTCGTACCGCCAGCCAAGCGCCAATGGGAGCCAATGCGAGCGCGACGCCGAGATAAACATGCGTGTAGTCGGTGAACCGCTTGGTTAGTGAGTAAAAGCAGATGATCAGGAGTGCCACGGGTGAAAGATAGAAGCACACCGGGTTGATCAGCCAACTTACAACGATCAACCCCACTCCACTCGCCAGGCAAAGTGCGATAGCGCTTGGCAGAGGAATGCTCCCGGTCGGCAGGTGCCGCATGGAGGTTCGAGGGTTCGCCGCATCAAACTTGCGGTCCGCGATTCGATTGAATGCCATGGCGCAAGTCCGTGCGCAGACGAGGGCCGCCATGATCAGGCCGAACAGCTGCCAGCCCGGCCAGCCCCGATTCTCTCTCGCAGCCACCATCATTGATGCAAGCGCGAATGGCATCGCGAAGACCGTGTGTGACAGCTTCACGAAATCAGCCCATTGGAGAGCCGCCCGAATCATCACTCGTGCTCCTCCTTCCACCGCGGAGTGATGGTGTGCGCCACTCCGAGATGATCCAGCACACGTCCGACGATGGTGTTCACCAGATCATTGATGGTGCTGGCTCCGGCATAGAAGTAGGGGTTGGCAGGAAGTATGACAGCCCCAGCCATCAGTAGTAATTCCATGTTCTTCACGTGAACAAGACTCAACGGTGTCTCCCGTGGAACGAGGATCAGTTTCTTCCGCTCCTTGAGCATCACATCAGCGCCACGCAAAAGCACATCTTCGGCGAATCCGTGAGCAATGCGCCCCATTGTCCCGACCGTGCATGGAATGACAACCATTGCATCGAACGCATTGGAACCGCTGGCGAAGGGAGCATTCATGCTCTTTATGTTGTGGCTCACCACACCTTCCTGAATCCTCAACCCGCCCGGCAGCTCGTCCCGAATGACTTGCTGCGCATAATTGCTCGTTACCAGGTGGATCTCATTTGCAACGGGATCGAGGCAATCGAGCAGGCGTTGAGCGTAGGTGACTCCGCTCGCTCCAGTGATGGCGATGACAATTCTCAAATGCTGAAATCGATCCGGCTGGCACCGGACTCAATGTGTGAGTCAAACCCGGCTTTCGAGTTCCACCAGCACTAATCGTGGTGTGATCCTACGGCTGCTTCTCGCCAGGAAGGAAGAGATTGTTTTCCACTCCACGTACACCAGGGATGGTCCAGACGAGTTTCGTTGCCTGTTGACGCTGTTCTTCAGAGTCCACCACGCCATCGAGCATGACATTGCCTTGAAATGTGTTCACAAGAATCTTGAACTTTTTCAACAACGGATCTGCTGAGAACAATTGTGATGCTCGCGCTTCAACGGAGGGGCTGTCGGGCATGGGCTTGGGTTCCAACAGCATCACCTTGTCAGTGGTGCATCCTGTAAAAAGAACCGTAGCCACCACGAGAATTGTTGAAAGTGGACAAACGAGAGTATTCTTCATGTATCGATGGTCTGAATCTGCCTAAATACACTGGCTTTCGTCAATCAGCCGTTCATGCGGGCAGTGTCCTGATCATCATCTTGTTCATGCTCTTAATCCTTTCAATCGAGGGATAGCGAGTAAAATTAGGACATCGCCTTCACGCGTAAGGCGTCATCCCGTTACTCGGTTTACCCACGCGTGGGCTGCTCTGCGTCCCCCAACGCAGCTCAAGGAACATACAAGAATTCATCCAGGTTCAGGAGCATCCATGTGAAACCTTTCGAACGATTGGGATCGCCTTCCAAGTAGTTCAAGGACTTCGCCCGCTCCGACTCACTCGGCGGGCGTCCGAGCGCAGTTTTGAATCCAAGATTCACGATGCTGTTAACATCACCGATCGAAGTTCGCCGGAGAAGTTCACCAAAACTTGCCGAAGCTTCTTCCACGAATTCGTTGTTCATCATGAACAGGGCTTGCGATGCCGTGACTGTTTGATTCCGGCGGGGACACACGGCCCGGCCATCGTCCGCGTCAAATGTCTGCAAATAGTCTGGCATGGCGTCGGCAAACGAGCGGTAGCCGCGCGACATATAAGCGGCCCGGCGGTGCGTTCCTGGATCAGGCTTGTCGCCGTCGAACGATTTTCCACCGAGTGTCAGATCAAGTTTTGCTGAAGCCATGAGTGTGGCGTCGCGGATCACTTCGGCTTCCAGTCGGCGCAATGGAAATTTCCAGAGCATGGAGTTATTCGGATCAGTCTGATGGTTGGAAGTCTCCAGTTCAGGTGGAGCAGATGAAGCACGACGATACGTTTGTGAAGTGACAATGAGCCTATGAAGCCGCTTCATGCTGTATTTTTGCGACATGAATTCCGAAGCCAGCCAGTCGAGAAGTCTTGGATGAGCTGGCTTGCCGCCGAGTGCTCCGAAGTCGCTGGATAATTCATGGAGGCCAGTTCCGAAATGCCATTGCCAGATCCGATTGGCCCCCACACGTGCGAATAGTGGATTCTCGGGCGAGGTGAGCCAGTCCACAAAACTCTCCCGACGCCCTTCACGAAACTCGATCTTATCAGGGGCGAACGGGAATCCAGGTTTTACCGGCTGGCTCTTTTTCGGGCGGGCTGGATCGCCGGTGATCAGCACGTAATTGGTCTCCGAAGCGCGCTTGGCGTCCTCGGCCACGGTCCAGAACACCGGCAACGGTTCTGGAGGCTTCACCGCGGCGATCTGTTTAAGAAACTCATCGTAGCGCTTGACCTCCTCAGAAGTCATCACCGCCTTGATCTTCGGCGGATCGATGCGGAGGATCGGGTAATAATCCACGTAAATCTTCTGCTCCTCTGCCGATCGTTCCTTCTCAGGCTTACGAATCGCCGCTTGAACCTCCTTCGTCATCATCGACAGCCGTTCTTCGTAGAGGCGCGCATGATGGGGTTGGATGAAAGCGCGCATCGCTTCGACCAGCACTTTCGATTTCGTCTCGTATTCTCCGACTTTCCGACCCTGCGTGAAGACTTGCTCGGGCGTCGTCAAATCGATGCGCCGCAGCACGAGCGGATCAAACAGCGCCTTCATCGAGTAATAATCCGTCTGCTTGATCGGGTCGTAAAAGTGATCGTGACATCTGGCGCAACTGACTGTCATCGCCAGGAACGCGCTGGAGATGGTTTCGACCGCTGAAAACGCTAGCTGTTGATCGCCATCGCCCGGAGCGGTGGCTCCTCTGGCCAGAAATCCGAGCGCGAACAAATCCTCCGGCCTCGACTCGACAATCGAGAGATGACCGAGTGCGGAGATGGTTTGCCGCTTCGCGGACCGGTTTCCCAGGATTTGGGCACGGGCAAATTCGTCGTAAGGCAGATCACGATTCAAGGCATCGATCACCCAGTCGCGCCAGTAGTGAATCCCGGCCGCCGCGGGCATGTTCTCATCAAGGTCTGCGTAACGCAGCACATCCAGCCAATGGCGACCGTATCGCACGCCGTGTTGTTCCGAAGCCAGCAGTCGATCCACTACTTTTTCGTACGCATCAGCCGACTCGTCAGCAAGAAAAGCATCCTGCTCTTCGGCGGTCGGAGGAAGTCCAACGAGATCGAGAGATACTCGGCGCAGCAAGGCGAGTTTGCCCGCCGGGCCGGCGGGCGATAAACCCTTGGCGCGGGAGGCCTCAGCGATGAAGGAGTCGATCGGATTTGAGGAATCGGTGACTCCCTGCGGCAGGGATGGCCTGACGATCGGCTTCAGCGACCATAGCTCTTCCTTCGAGATCCGATCCTTCGCAGTCAACGGTGATCCGCAAAGCACGTAAAAGCTCGTGACGACGAGCCAGGCCGCGATTGCGAATGGGCCTCGATCAAACCGGAGGAGAAATCCAAAGGACGGTTCCGGTGATTGAATTTGGTTCCGCATCATCTGCGACAGAACACACCACAACAGCACGATCCTCGCAAGTGCGAGTTGACTTCATTTCAGTGCAGTCGATGAAGGGTCAAATTGCGAGCAATGGCACGGACAAAAAAGCGTCCTGCAGCAGGTCGCGTTGCACCGGGCTTAACCGGGCTTCGATGCGGAGTTGTTTGACACTATCCCTGAGGCTCACGAAATCCGCTTCACATTCCACCAGGATCTTTTCGTGGTCCAGGTGAGCCTCAGGATTGGGATGATCTCGACGACTGGCGGCTCCCAGCTTCACTTCACGGCGGCAACGAGACAGGGTGGCGAGCAGCGTTCGCTCGCGTTCATCAAGGTTCGGGAAAAGGAAATGAACGTAAAGCCGGTCAAATTCCTGATCGTAAACGATGCCGTAGTTCTCCGCCATCAGCCCGGGCAATCCTGGGGTGCAATGGGAAAGCATTGTCTTGGCGTAACGTTCGGCAGATTCCAGCAACTGCTCCTTTATTCCCTCACTATTCATGTTCCTTGCGAAGCAGCATAGCCACACACATCACCGTGTAAATATACTTTCGATTCATTTGTTATTTCATCAGTGAGTAACTCCACACTGCTTGCCACTCACTTCACTGTACAACGTGAGTGCTACAAACCAAATACCGACGCAATAGGAGTCCGGCACTCAAGGAGGGAAGGCCAGTTTGTCAAAGTCTGTGGGCTGATACATTCGTTGTGTCTGCATGGTGCGAGTGGCCCGGAGCGTGCGCACCAATTTGTTGCAAGCTGCCGGAGGGAACGAAAAGATTGCGACCTGTCCTGGACTGGGTAAATCCTTCACCAATCCGGGTGGCTACTATGAGGGATTCGGGGTTGTCCTCGGCTTCAATTTCGTCACGGCTTAACCCGGAAGCCTTCCGAATCGGCCCAAGCGTTCTGTCATCGCGGTTTTAGCACATCCCACCCGAATCGCCCGATGACGGCGGTGACAACGACAATGAAAAAAACGCGGACAAATCGGTTGCCTTTGAGGATGGCAAGCCGCGTGCCGCAAAGCGATCCCAGGATGTTACAAATCCCCATCGGCACCGCGTAGCTGTAGAGGATGTGATCGGTGGCGGCGAAGTAGGCGACGGCGGAGAGATTCGTGGCCACATTGATGAACTTGGCGTTTGCGGAGGCAGTGAGAAAGTCGAAACCAAACAGTCCGATAAAGATGAAGATCAGAAAGCTTCCGGTGCCGGGGCCAAAGAAACCATCGTAGAAGCCGATGCCGCTTCCCACGGCGATTCCAGCCCAGAGTTCACCCGAAGCGCTGAGTTTGGGAGCATGCAAGTTTCCAAAATCTTTCTGCCAGTAAGTATAGATCGCCACGGCGATGAGCAGCCCGAGGATCATTGGCTTCAAGCTCTGCCCGTTGAGAACATCAACGGCCCTGGCCCCAATGAATGAAAACGCCAAAGCCGCCAACCCCGCCGGAAGCAACGCCTCCCAATTGATCTGGATCCGGCGGGCATACTGCACGCTGGCAACGGTGGTGCCGCAGATCGAGGCCATCTTGTTTGTGCCGAAAACGGTGGCAATCGAGCCGGACAGCGGAGTGGGGAGGAACAGGAAGAGTGCGGGCAATTGGATCAAGCCGCCGCCCCCGACGATCGAATCGACGAAGCCCGCCAGAAACGAAAACAAACTTAGCACGATCAGTTCCACAAGGCAGGGAGCTTACGGTAAAATGATCAAAGGCGCTCGAACTTTTTGAATGATGGAAGATGAACGAACACCGCCTATGAAAGCTCCATCGTCTGCTCGGCCCAATTTCCTCGTGGCCACGCTCGCTGTTCTCCTACAACTGCTGCTCGGCTCAACCAGCACGCTCTCTCTCGCTGCTGAATTGAAGAAACCTGATCCTTCGCCCAGCGACGCGCTGTTCGATCCCAGCCGCGTGGTCCAGATCGAAATCCGGCTCGATCCCGAGGACTGGCACGCGCTGCGCGTCAATTACCGGCGTGGCGAATACGTGGGAGATGGATGGAAATGGACCAAGGGTTACGAATACTTCAGAGGCGATGTCGTGATTGATGGACGTGAAGTAAGATCGGTCGGCGTGCGCAAGAAGGGCTGGTGGGGTTCGTCAGCTTCCACGCGGCCATCGCTCAAGATCAATCTCGACAAGTATATCTCAGGCCAAGAAGTCAACGGGCTGGAGATGGTGACATTGAACAACCTGATCTCCGATCCCACCCGGGCGCAGCAGTTCCTCCTTCATTCGTTAATGGGCAAGGCGGGCGTGCCAACCCCGCGGAGCAATCTCGCTCGCGTCGTCGTGAACGGGGAAGACCTCGGCATCTACGGTCACGTCGAGTCCGTTGACAAGCGCCTTATCAAACGTCATTTCAAGGATTCCAACGGCGATCTTTACGAAAGTGAGTTCGGCGATTTCGTGTGGAAAGGCAACATGGCTCTCGATCCCGTATGGGGTGAAGTGTCCGCCATTGAGCACAAGTGGGGCAACGACAATGCCCGGCAGCACCTGCGCAGGCTGGTGGAGGTCCTGTAAGATCCAAGCAAGGTATCGCTCAAGGGCATTGAAGAACTCGTGAACGTGGACGCCTTCATCACGTTCTGGGCGGCTGAGGTGTTGATCGGCTCACATGACGGTTATGCTGCGAGCCACAACAACTTTTTTGTCTATAGGGATTCCACTTCCGAAAAACTCTTTTTCTTGCCCTGGGGACGCGATATCGCCTTCCGAGACCAACGGCAGAAGCCCTTCCTCAAATCGATGCAAGCCGCGAGCATTCTCTGCCAACAGTTGTGGGAGTTTCCCGAAATCCGCGAACGGTATCGACGGGAGATGCGGCGTCTGCTGACCGAAGCGTGGAATGAGCAAGACTTGCTGTCGGAGCTGGATCGGTTGATGCACCTGGGCCAGGCACCCAGGCAACGAAGGACAGAGCCGCGTGAAGTTGGGTACGAGCAACTTGTTCAGTTCGTAAACGGTCGCAGGAGCGACATCGAGGCTGAACTCGACCGTCCCTTTACCGATCTGCCCAAAAACGAACCGTGGCAGCCGCCTCCACCGAGAGCCAGCGGACCGGCAATGGAAGTCACAGGTTCATTCTCGACGATCCTGGCAGAAGCGTTCCCGACCAATTTCTTCAGCCAGGGCGCTGCCGCGATGGAATTCACCTCGAAGGATCAGACTCATCGCCCTTTTACTCGGTTTGGAGTTGTGGCGGTTCCGAACCAGGGCCGCCAGGAAATGATCGTGATCGAAGTGATCGCCGCTGGCTCCACCGGTCAACAGCATTGGCAGTTGTCTTTCGTGCTCGATCCATTTCTCACTCAACCCGGCAGAGTGGAGATGGCGCCCTTTGCTCTGTGGACTCGCTTGACCCAAGGCGAACCAGGCGGACAGCCTCGCGCTGGCGGTTGGATGCCCGCGAAGGAATTACCGCGGTGTCTTCGCCCCTGGCCGAAATCGACTGAGTGGAACGCTGGAGCTGGATCAAGCCTCGCGGAAGATCGGCGGCTGGATCTCGGGGAAGTTCAAAATCAACACCACGGCGTTTGAGGAGGAGAAGAAACCGTGAGAATCGATGTTCCATCGGTCACATCCTGGTTGCAGAGCGCCGCTGCTGTGCCACAGTCCGGAGGGCGAAAGACAATTCCCCAGCGATTGGTCGCTGGACGTCCGTTCGGACGAGGGCTAGTCCCGTCAGGGACGGCAGAACAATTCCGCCAGTGCAACGGCAGGAGTCTCTTTCGTCCGTGCGGGACTCGGTCATCGGCGACTTCTGTTCCCAGCGATGAATCGCTGGGCTATGCTCGGTCGTCCCTTTGGGACTGCCGTCTGTCGAGGCAACTCTAAGAAACGCATAACCAAAAAAGTATGAGCCAACCAAATTACTCACGGCTAACGGTCCTATCATTGGCGGTGATCACACTCGCATTGATCCCTCCCTTTGTTTTTGCCCAACAAAGAGGCGGCGCGCCCGCCGCAGCCGCTCCTGGCGTGGGGGGAATCGCAACCCTCACGCCCGCCCAGACCACCGCGATCACCACGATGGATCAAGCCATCAAGGCCCAGACCGCCGCCGCAACCGCAGCTCGAACCGCCTTCATAGCGGCGGCCTTCGCCGATCCGGTGAACGAGGCAGATCTGAAAGCAAAACTTGCACAGTTGACCAGCGCCGAACTCGCACTGGCCAACGCGCGGGCCGATGGATTCATCAAGCTTCAAGCCAGCGCCAACAAGCTCGACGCCGGGCAAGTCGCCATGCTGATTGCGCGGGTCGAACGGACCGATCGCACTGGCGGACCAGTTGCCGGAACTCAAGAGCGTCCTATGGTCGCGCAATTCGACGCCGACAAAAATGCTCGCCTCGACACCGCCGAGCGCGCCCGCGCGGTGGAGTTCATCAATTCGACTGGTGCCGGCCAGGGCTTCAGAGGGGGAGGAGGACGTTGCGGCAACCGGCCGCCGGCCAGTCCCGGCGTAAAACTGACCCCTGCAGACGTGAAGAATCATCCGGACGCGCCGCTCTATGATGCGGCGGTCTTGCGCACCTTCTTCATCGAACTCGAGAATCCAAATTGGGAGGCGGAGCTGGTGGCCTTCAATAACACGGATGTCGAGGTTCCCGCCAAGGTGAAGGTGGATGGCAAAACATATCCTGACGTCGGAATCCATTTCCGGGGTAATTCCTCCTTTGGCGTGGGCAATGGTTACAAACGCTCGCTCAACCTGACCTTCGATTTCGTTCACAAGAACCAGGCGATCTTCGGCTACCGCGCGCTCAATTTCTTGAACGCAAATGACGACCCGACTTTTCTGCGTACGGTCTTGTCGCTGCACATTGCGCGGCAGTACATGCCCGCGCCGAAAGCGAATCTGGTCCGTGTGGTCATCAACGGAGAGAACTGGGGCATCTACGCCAACGCGCAGCAGTTCAACAAGGAATTCCTCAGCGAGAACTTCAAGACTATAGAAGGCACGCGCTGGAAGGTGCCCCAGGGCGGTGGAGGAGGCCTCGGCGGATTCAGGTTCGTGGACCAGGATGCGAACAGCTATAGGCCCGGTTTCCATATCAAATCCGGTTCTTCGGGAATTACCTGGTTGTTTTTCACTGGCTAGTTTGAAAGGAGTGAGGAAGGAAGACAGAGAATCTTTTAGAATGGAATCCAGGATGGGCAAGTCTGGGCGAGGTGGAGCATCGTGTGCGGGAGGTGGCTGTA
>SXGR01303186.1_pt1 | contig 41772 bp, 36 predicted proteins | sample 3174711 | NCBI WGS metagenome assembly SXGR01 (sample SAMN11356860, study PRJNA531348) | freshwater metagenome | isolation source: freshwater sample F1-60 | place: China: Fuxian Lake, Yuxi | collected 2017-12-25
ACCTACGGTTTGCTCTGAAACCTGTGTTGGGCGCATCCGCTATTTAGGTGTTTTGCTTTATGACGCAGATCGTATTGCAGAAGTGGCGAGTACGCCTAATGAAGCTGATTTATACAAAGCGCAGTGCAGTCTATTTTTAGACCCTAATGACCCTGCGGTAATTGCTGCTGCGCAAGCTGAAGGTATTCCTCAGCCATGGTTAGATGCTGCACGTAATTCGCCCGTTTATAAAATGGCTATGGATTGGAAGGTTGCCCTGCCATTGCACCCTGAATATCGCACACTGCCTATGGTTTGGTATATACCGCCATTGTCACCCATTCAAAATGCGGTAACAGCAGGGCATGTTGGTTTGAATGGTGTGATTCCTGATTTGAAATCGCTGCGTATTCCCTTGCGTTATTTGGCGAATTTATTAACCGCTGGCGATGAAAAACCGGTTGAGCATGCGCTAGAAAGAATGATTGCCATGCGTGCCTATATGCGCAGCAAACATGTTGATGGCGAACAAGATCTTGCGGTACTAAAACAAGTTGGTTTAAGCGTGGCGCAAGTTGAAGATATGTATCGCTACATGGCTATTGCGAATTACGAAGATCGTTTCGTGGTGCCAACAAGTCATCGTGCTTATGCAGAAAATGCCTACGATATGAAAAGTGGTTGTGGTTTTAGTTTTGGCAACGGCTGTGGCGATGGCAATAACGATGTGAATGTATTTGGTGCAAAAGCCAAAGGCGTTCGTCAAGTTATCCCCGTGACTATTCAGGAGTAAGGTGATGAAACTATTACAAGTTATTTCGCTGCTCATGGATTACCCAACCGAAACGATTGATCAATCGCGTGCGGAGCTTTTGGAGATTGTCGCGGAATCAACACTTCCCGAGGCATTAAAGAAATCGCTAAGCGATTTTATTTATGATCGTTGTGCAATGCCCTTATTGGATTGGCAGTCTCAATACGATGGTTTGTTTGAGCGTGGTCGTGCGGTATCGCTGCTATTATTTGAGCACATTCACGGCGAATCGCGTGATCGTGGTCAGGCGATGGTGAATTTACAGCAACAATATCAAGCTGCCGGTTTGGATATTGCTGCTTTGGAATTGCCCGATTATATTCCGCTGTATTTGGAATTTTTATCCACGCAAGGCGATACCAATGCACAAATTGGCTTAGAAGAAGTTGCACATATTTTAGCGGTGCTCGCGTGCCGCTTAGATGAACGCAACAGCAACTACGCAGCGCTCTTTCACAGTTTGTTGCATTTATCGCAAGTGCACGTTGACCTCAGCGATATTCAACAACAAATTAAACATGAGCAGCGCGATGATACGCCTGAAGCTTTAGATAAAGTGTGGGAAGAAGAGGCGGTAAGTTTTACCGCCGAATCCGATGCAGACGCCTGTGGTATTAGTATCAAGCGCCCCACACAAGCGCAAAGCAAAGACCATCAAGAGTTTATTAATGTTGAATCGCTGTTAAATTTCCATGCGGGTACTCGCGTTCAGGAGCCACTATGAATTATCTCAATATGATTGCCTTCGGAATATTTCCGTACATCGCTATAATTGTGTGTTTTATTGCAACATGGGTGCGTTACGACCGCGAGCAATACACATGGAAAGCAAGTTCTAGTCAGCTACTTGAAAGCAAAATGTTAAAGCGCGGCAGTAAGCCATTTCACATCGGTATTATTTTTGTATTGATGGGGCATTTTGTAGGTTTGCTAACACCAGTTGAGGTGTGGCATTTCTTGGGGGTTCACGCCGAGTTTAAACAGCTTATTGCTATGGGTATGGGTGGATTTTTTGGATTAATTTGCTTATACGGTATGGTAATTTTAATTGTGCGTCGTTTAACCAATCCACGTGTGCGCGCTTCAAGCAGTACTATGGATATAGTGGTGTTGTTGATGTTGTTTGTGCAACTGCTCTTAGGTTTATCATCAATTTTTGTATCAGCACACCATTTAGACGGTGCGGAAATGATGATGTTAATGAGTTGGGCGCAGAATTTTGTTACCTTCGATGCAATTGCCGCTGCGCAAGCCATTGAGCCTGTGCATTGGATTTATAAGCTGCACGTATTTTTTGGTATGACGTTGTTTATTGCCTTTCCTTTTAGCCGCCTTGTGCATATTGCCAGCGTACCGGTTAAATATTTTGGTAGAAATTACCAAGTGGTTAGAAAGAAGGCGTGGAAGTAATTCGATAATTGTTTTTGTTGTAGAAGCGGCTTTAGTTGGGAATATTCTGGAGGTTCTCGGCTAAAGCCGTTTTTTGATTAATCACTATGTAGGTGAAAAATTATGATTCAAGTAAACCAAGCCGTTATCACTGAACAAATTATTTTGTCAGAAATGCAGTATCACCCTGCAGATTCGCAGCGTGAAGCCATGATTAAAGCGGCCGAGTCGTTAATTATTTCTGAGTTGTTGCGCCAGCGCGCGCAGGCTTTGGGGTTGGTCGTCAAGAGTGATGATGAAAACACCTCAGACGATGATTTCCTAGAGGCACTTATTGCGCATGAAGTGGCTATTCCCAATGCAACGCTTAAAGAATGCGAGCATTATTTTCAACAAAACCAAAAACGCTTTACCAGTTCGCCTATTCTTGAGGTACAGCATATTCTACTGGCAGCTGAACCCTGTGATGACGAGGGGCGCATTCTTGCTAAGTTGGATGCAGAGAAAGCGATTATTGATTTAATGGCAGGCGCTGATTTTGCCGAGCTTGCATTGAGACTCTCTGCGTGCCCTTCAAAATCTGATGCCGGTGATTTGGGGCAAATTAGTCGCGGCCAAACGGTGCCAGAATTCGAGCGTCAATTATTATTGGGTTCGGTTGGCTTAATGACTAAGCCGATAGAAACCCGTTACGGATTTCACGTCGCAAAAATCAATCGTATTACACCCGGAAATCAGTTGGTGTTTGCGGATGTGCAAGACAATGTCGCCAGCTATCTCAATGAGAAAGTAAAACGTAAAGCCATTGCGCAATATATTCAGAATTTAATTGCAGAGGCTGATATTGAAGGTTATGACTTTAATGTAAGTGCTCAGCCGCTTATTCAGTAATACCTGCTATTCCCGTTCTCCCTCGCCAAGGATGGCGATCCTAGCTTAAGGATATCTTGATTGGCTCATAGATTCAGCGGCTGAAATGTCTGCTGGTGTATTAATATTAAAGAAGGGATCTTGATAAATGTTTTCAAACTCTACGCACATATGCTGCTGAGATTTTATCCATGCTTGCATTTTAGGGTTGCCATTATTATGCAAATGCTCTTCTAGTTTGCTGAGTAATGAAATATTCCACAGTGCAAATAAAGGCTGAATTTCATTTTTATGCATTGCCACTATGACCTCATAATTATTTCCTTGCGCTCGCTGCAATAATTTTTTTGCTAAGTTTTCAGGAAAAAAGGGTGTATCCGCTGCAAAGCTCACCAACCACTCTGCGTCAGGTTGATATGTAGCCATCCAGCTTAAGCTGGCATGTATGCCGGCCAATGGGCCACGCCACCCATCAAAAATATCTTTCACTAAGGGTAGGCCGATAAAATTAAAACGAGCTTTGTCGCCATTACAATTAAACAATAATGTGCTTACTTGGCTCTTCACGCGTTCTATGGTGCGTTGAAGAATTGATTTTCCGTTTATAGGCAGTAAGCATTTATCACCGCCACCCATTCGGCGCGATTGGCCACCGGCCAAAATGACGCCAACACACGTTGTTTGATTTATCACATTAAATCCTCATTTTCATTCTTCTACAGTGTGCATATAAATGTCATGAAATTCACTACTGCTTAGTGGGTAGTTGTGTGCCTACAAAGCGCAGTATGAGTATTCCTATTGGCAACTATAACGCATTGAAATTTTCGCTATCCTTTAGATGAATGATTGATACCTATCACGGGTCGTAATGTTGGAATGATGTTAGGAGAGATACATGAGTTACCTTGATAAACGCTTAGGTTTTATCGCAAAAACTATACCCGGTGCCACAGGGGTTTTTCACAAGTATCAACTAGATTTCTGCTGCGGCGGAAATAAAACTCTAGGAGAAGTAACTGCTAATAGCCGTATTGATCCACAGGTCATTAGCGCAGAACTGGACGCGCTTTTGGCGCTGAGTGAAACTCAGAAATCTTGGGGTGAAGCGTCAAATTTAGAATTGATTGATCATATTCTTATGCGTTACCACGATGTACATCGTCAACAATTACCAGAGCTAATTCGTTTGGCAAATCGTGTTGAAACCGTACACTCTGAGCACCCTGAGAGCCCGCTTGGGTTGGCAAACTATTTAGAAAAAATGCAGGCAGAGCTAGAGCAGCATATGTGTAAAGAGGAAAACATTCTTTTTCCTATGCTTGCACACGGTGCTGGGAGTATGGCTAGTGGGCCGGTATTTATGATGCGCCGTGAGCATGATGATCATGGTGAGCACCTTGCCATGTTAGAGCGTTTAACCTATGGCATGCAGCACCCTAAAGGCGCCTGTAATACATGGCGCGCGCTATATTTAGGCTTGCGAACCTTTAAAGAGGATTTGATGGATCACATTCATCTTGAGAATAATATTTTATTTGATCGAGTAGATGGTCAGGAAGCAAGAAAGCCAGTGGTAAAAGTTGTTGAACCACTCACGACGATTCAGGTTGCCAATAAAGATTGTTGCGGTCACTGCTCGTAATTCATTCTAATGATACTAGCACGAGAGGTGGTGGGTAAATCGCCTCCATTTTTATTCATGGTATTTGAGCCTAGTCAATAAGCTTTGCAAAAAATACAGCTAATCCTATTTCTTTGCTATACCCAATATTTAGGTTTTAGGATGCGTTGCTATGAATGACACTAATGATCTCATGTTAATTGTTCGAGTTAATGAAGATATTAAATCTGTGGTGAAATTGGCACAAAGTATTAATTTATTGGCGCTCAATGCCATCTTGTTATCCCGTAAAGCGGGTAATGTTGCTTTAGGTTTTGGTGTTATTTCAGATGAGCTAAGGATGTTCAGTAAAACACTGACTAAAAATATGGAAACCTTAATGCAATTGTCCTACTCATCCATACAAACCATAAGCTTACACAGCCGTCACCGCCGAATGAATTCACTTATAGCATGTGCTGCAGAACAAATAACCGAGCCAGCTTATAAGCATTGCCTTAATTCCAGTTTGGCTCAGTCCACGCAGTTGAGTAGTAACACATTAAAGGCTTACGAGGGGCTGCAGAATTTATTGCGCGATGCCGAGGATACAAGTCGCTTTGGCAGTGTAATTTCAAGATCCTTAAAAATTGAGGCTACTTATGGAGGAGATTTTTCTCATATGCTGACTCAAATCGCAGCAGATTTCGGCCTATTTATAGATTCCATTCCTGAGATTATTGATCGATTAAACAATACTATGCGTAGGAAAAAATGAAAAAAGCACAAACAATCTATCAGCAAGGTAATCATACATGGCGAATCATAGCGCGCGATCCAGATCGGCCCAATTATTTAATTGATACAAATGAATATTTAATTGGCTTCAACGGAAAGTCGATATTAACCGACCCAGGTGGAATGGAAATATTTCCCTCAGTGTTTGCAGCACTTTGTGCGGTTTGTAATCCAGAGGATATGGTCGCACTATTCGCTTCTCACCAAGACCCCGATATTATTTCATCCTTATCGCTTTGGTTAGAGTTTAATCCGGATTTACCCTGTTATATCCCTTGGTTATGGACGGGTTTTATTCCGCATTTCGGTGGAAAAAAAGATACTTTTATTCCAATACCAGATTCTGGCATGTCAATTGATCTAAATGGTTTGGAGCTAAAAACAGTACCTGCGCACTATTTACATTCATCGGGCAACTCCAATTTATATGACCCTACTGCAAAAATTTTGTTTTCAGGTGATATAGGTGCCGCACTTTTGCCGCCAGAAGAAACCAATGTCTTTGTGACTGACTTTGATAAAACGGTTAAAGCAGCGGAAGGATTTCATCGTCGCTGGATGGGATCTAATAGCGCAAAATTAAGTTGGTGTGAGCGAGTCAGTAAACTGGATATAGACATGCTTTGCCCACAACATGGTGCTATTTTTAAAGGTGCTGACGTAGAGCGATTTATTAATTGGTTTGCAGAATTAGAGGTAGGTGTTTTGCAAGCCTAAACTTACCAAAGTCAAAATTGTTAGATGCGTGGCTTAGTCAATATCGGGTAATAGAGAATAGTAAAAATTCCAAAAGCGGCTATCCATGCGCAGGTGGTAACGATTAAACCTAACTGAAAATCAATCCAATTTAATGCAACTAATAAACGTACAATTGCTGCTGCGCTAATGGCAACATAAATAAATACGCCGAAACGCGGTAGGCTTAGCGGGCGGCCGGTGTGGCCTAGAGATACGCGTGTCATCATGCCAAGTATTAAACTGCTCATAGCGCCAAGCCCTAACGCATGCTGCCAAACACTGGGTGCAATCCAAAGGTTAAATGCCGCCATACTTTTCAATACGAGCGCTATCAGGATCCACGCATAACCCAAATGCAGTATCCACAATAGAGGCTCGCGTTTGGTGGCTAAGCTTGCCCATTGCGCTAACCTTATCGCATTAATAACGGCTGCACTTAAGGCAGCTACGCCAATCAAGCTTGGGTATTGCGTAAAAAAATTAAGTGGAATTAATAGCGCAGTACTGATGATGGCTAATGTACTGAGCATTGAGGAGTTTTTTATAGTATCTACATCATAACCTTTACCACGCAAACCATTAATGGTGAATAGGGGAATTATTCGCCCTGCAATAATTACCATAATTACAGTGATAAGCCCAAGTGCAGTTGTTTCACCTGCCCACATCCAATAGAAATTGTTGGTGTAAGCGCCGGCGTGCATTGCAATATTACAGATTGACAGCAGTGTTAGAATGACTGCTAAAATTAAATTTCGTTTATTGCCATAGCTCAACAAAATGTAAGTCACATAGAGAGTAACAACAGGTAAGAAAATAGCATCAACCAAAATAACAAATTCAGCGGGTAAATGATTGCCCATCCACATCACAGCTCGTCCGGTTATCCATAAGCTAAACAATCCAAATAAGCCTAAGCCTTTGAGGGGCGGCGCACCTGTCCAGTTACACATAGCTGTTAATAAAAACCCACATATTGCAGCGGTAACAACACCAAAAATCATTTCATGGCTGTGCCAATAGAGTGGCGTCCACGCGAGTGGAAGATTGAGTGAGCCGAGTAAGATTGCTAGCCATGCAGCAATAATAAATATCGCATAAATTCCACTGGCTAAAAAGAAAATACGAAACGGATAACTGAGTACGGCCACCGAATTTAATATTTTTAGCATAGAAAATGTCTCTTGTAGGCAGCTGTACTCTATGGGTGTATTAGCGACAGCTTTAACTCATTTCTAATGACAGTAATTCGCCATTGCGATTAAAGGCTAAGTATTGGCTAACCATTCCGTTATTAATAGCAGCAATCATAGCGTCCAAGGGTTTATTGGCATCTTCACTCGTGGGCATAGTTCCGTTGCTACCTGAAAGGCAGGCCGCGAACATAACTGACCAAGATTGTTCCGTTTTGTCAGATTCAGCTACCAAATCTTCAAAATTAGTCAATTCATCAATTGATTTATCCACACACATTATTGGCTTTAATAATCCGCCAACGCCTTTATCGAATGAATCTTTTTGCACTTCATTGGCATCGTGTTCAATTTCGGCGCGAGTAAATACAAATAATAGGCGTTGAGGATTTTTTTCAGCGCGCGCTAATTTAAGTAGGTCGGCATAGCTGTCGATAGTGAGGCTCATAGGTAGTGTTCCTGAGGAAAGATGAAATTTTATGGTAAACCTTTGCCGACAATTAATCACGACGAATACTCATTAATGGTTATGTGAATACCCCTACAAGCATAAGTATAAAGATCAGTTTGTCGCCAGATTTTCGGCGAGTACTATCGGACACGGTGTAACAGCGCGTTAGCATTGAGTAATTATCTTAGGAGCGAAAAATGAATAAAGTTAAAAAAGTAGTTATCGCTGGTGGTGGAACAGCTGGTTGGATTACAGCAACAGCCTTATCTAAGAAGTTGGGTGAGTTGCTAGATATTACCTTGGTTGAGTCAAGCACTATAGGAACTATAGGTGTTGGCGAGGCGACTATTCCAACTTCAAAAACGTTTCATCGGCTAATTGGCATTGATGAGCAAGAGTTAATGCGTGCAACAAATGCAACATTTAAGCTTGGCATTCAATTTGAAAACTGGGGTAAGTTAGGCGACAAATATTTCCACTCATTTGGCGCTACGGGACAAGAAAGTTGGCTGGCTGGCTTTCAGCACTTCTGGCTACGCGGAAAGAAAGATAATCTTGCCGGAGATTTTGGTGAGTACTGTTTAGAGCATGAAGCCGCACAAGCAGGGAAGTTCTCATGTTTACCGGGGGTAGATATTAATTATGCCTATCACTTAGATGCTCTTTTGTACGCAAAATTTCTGAAAAAAATCGCTATTGAGAAGGGTGTCAAAAATATCGAAGGAAGAATTTCTACCGCAACTAAAAATGAAAACACTGGTTTCATTGAGTCTCTTACCCTAGAGACTGGTGAAATAATAGAGGGTGATCTTTTTATTGATTGTACTGGTTTCGATGCGTTACTCATTGAAAAAACATTGCAAACCGGCTTTGAGGATTGGTCGCACCTGTTGCCCTGTGATGCTGCAGTTGCTGTACAAACCGAGCAAACCAGTGCTGTTATTTCGCCCTTTACTCGCTCTATTGCGCTTGGCGAAGGGTGGCGTTGGTGCATTCCCTTACAGAATAGAATGGGAAATGGTTATGTCTATTCTAGGCGCCATATATCAGATGATGAGGCTACCGCAACCTTGCTGAGAGAGGTTGATGGGCAACCACTTAATGAGCCAAGGGTAATCAAGCATCGGCCAGGTATTCGCCGCAAAGTGTGGAATAAAAACTGCGTGGCTATAGGTTTGTCGGGTGGTTTCCTTGAGCCGCTTGAATCAACAGGAATTCACTTGTTTATGATGGGTGTAGTGAGACTTATCCAGCTATTTCCTTTCAATGGTATAAACCAATCACTTGAAGATCAATATAACAATCTCACTGCGGGCGAATTAACCAGCATCCGAGATTTTATTATTCTTCACTATCATGCAACGCAAAGAACGGACACTCAATTTTGGCAAGACTGTAAACTCAGAACAATACCCTCAACGCTTGCACATCGTATCGACTTATTCAAGGATAGTGCGCAAGCCTATCAGGGGTCTCATGAACTATTTAGAGTGGATTCATGGTTGCAAGTGATGCTTGGGCAGGGAATCACACCTAAACATTATCACGACAGTGTATCAATGATGAGTGAGAATAATCTGCATAAATTCTTGAGTTCCATCAAAGCGCCCATTCATGAAAAAATGGAATCTATGCCAAGTCATAAAGATTTCATTAATCAGTATTGCAAATCCAATTAACAATCTAAACCTACAGAGGGGTAAAAAATTGACGCTCAATATTTGCATAAGACTTTGGCTATTGTTCATGTGTTCTTTTACATGTGTTGGGGTTTTTGCAGATGAGCCCAAAAAAGGCAAGGACATTAATGCCATTATTGAGCTGGTGAAAGAGCGTTGTGGTGCGTGCCACAATGTTCCTTCGCCTGCACTCCTGCCCAAAAAAAATTGGCCGGGCGTTGTTAAACTTATGTCGGAAATGGCTACCGAAAAAATGGGGTCTGAATATCTGTCCAAGGATGAGTTAAACGATATTACCGCGTACTATTATGGAAGTAGTCCCGCTGAATTAATAAAGCTACCTTATAATGACGAGAATAATCACGGCCTAAAATTTACTATGGAGGATGTTGGCGTAAAATCCAAAATTCCCTTTATTGACAACATAAAACGTGTAGAGCTTGAAAACAATAAGACACTTGAGTTCTTGGTCAGTGATGCAGAAAAAAAACAAGTAACTTTACTCAGAAAATCAGCGAGTGGATGGAAGGAGACTAAACTAGCCGATATTGAAATTCCTATCTATACCGATGTTGCCGATTATGACGGTGATGGTGATAAAGACATAGTTGTTACTGATTTAGGTGCCTTTCCTCCCTCTAAAAAAATGGTTGGCCGCGTATTTTTATTAAGAAAAAATAAATCAGGGAACTATGACAAAGAGCTATTAATTGAAGGCATTCCGCGGGCAACAGAAGCGAGAGCGTTGGATGTGGATGGAGATGGTGATGTGGATTTGACTGTTGCTGCTTTTGGTGGGAATAATATAGGTGAAATATTTTGGCTAGAGAATCAAGGTGCAAGCGGAAATGTTAAGCATGTTTTATTGGGTCTGAGCGGCGCGTTAAATATTGCTCCAGTTGATATTAATGCCGATGGGCGAATGGATTTTGTGAGTTTGGTTTCGCAAGAACATGAAATGCTTGTTGCTTTTATTGCATCTGACAATAGAGAATTTAAAACACATGTGATTGCGCGTGCACCACACCCTATGTTTGGATCTACCAGCATGCGAATGGTGGATATGGATACGGATGGCGACCAAGATATCCTGTTTACTAATGGTGATGCCTTTGATACCCAAATGGATCCAAAACCTTACCATGGTGTTCAATGGTTAGAAAATAAAGCTAATTTAGCATTTGCGTTTCATGAAGTGGGGCGCTCCTACGGTGTGGCCAGCGCAGAGGCTGCGGATATAGATGGCGATGGCGATATGGACGTGGTGGCAAGCAGTTTTATCAATTATTGGGAAGATAAAAATCGTAAAAGTCTTGTTTGGTTTGAAAATGATGGGCACCAAAATTTCCAGCAACATAATTTTGTTTCACCCCCGCCGGGCATAGTGTCATTTGAGGTAGGAGATTTTACCGGTGATGGTAAGTTAGACATACTTGCAGGTGTCTGTCGGTTCGACATTCTAAAAATATTGATGTCAAATGACAATAAAGCCAAAGCGGCAGCTCAAAATAATACTGAGCTAGGGTCGCGTTTGATTTTTTTAGAAAATAAATCCTTCATTAAAACTACCTACTAATATTTAGTGGGTAGCCTGTGCATACCACTACTGCTACACACCAATAGTTATTGTTAAACAAATGTTTCGCGGCGCATCATCGAACTGTAACAATTAATCGAGGTGTGAACGTATGAAAAAAGTTGGATTAGGTTTAGCGGTAATAATGGGCTTAGCGGCTAACACGGCTTGTGCAGAGGTAAGCGAACTTAAGCAAGCGATTAATGCCAGTAAAGTTGATGTTAGTTTTCGCTACCGTGTAGAAAATGTAGATCAAGATGGTGTGGCAGATGATGCACTGGCATCCTCACTCCGTTCGCGTGTAGGCGTGCAAACCGGCGCCGCATTTGGCTTCTCGGGTTTGTTAGAGGTTGATAATGTTACGGTTATTGGCGGCGAGCTTTACAACAATACGCTTAATGGGAAAACATATTATCCGGTAGTGGCAGACCCCGCAGGTACTGATATTAATCAAGCGCTTATACGTTACCAGTCAAAAGATGCTAAGGCGCAGGTAGATGTTGGCCGCCAACGTACTAATCTGCTCAATCAGCGTTTCTTGGGCGGTGTCGCTTGGCGGCAGAACGAACAAACTCTAGATGGCTATCGCTATCAACAAAAATTACCCAATAATGTCTCTCTTGATATTTCACATTTTTACAATGTGAATCGGGTGTTCGGGCCTGTGGGTGTAAAAGCCGATGAGCATGGCGATTTTAACAATCTACTCGTACACTGGGCACCCACTAAAACACAGCAGATTGCACTGTTTCATCACGATCTTAATTTTGACAATTGGGCTGCGCGTTCTAGTGTTACCAGTGGTGTAGATTATATCGGTTCATTCATCAACACGACATCGCAAAAACTGCAGTTGCATTTGTCACTCGCTAAACAAGCAGAAGGTGATAATTCCCCCACAGATTTCTCTAATAGCTATTCACTCGTAGATGCCAATTGGAAAATAAACGCCTTTAACCTAGAAGCGGGTATAGAAACCTTGGGCGGCGATGGGAAAACTGCTGTGCAAACACCCCTGGCAACACTCCATGCGTTTAATGGTTTTGCCGATATGTTTTTAAATACACCGCTAAACGGCTTGCAAGATAAATGGTTAGGCGCAGGTTATTTGCTACATGGCCATTGTCAATTAGCCGCGCAATATCATCAATACGATGGCGATAAGGGCTCTGTTAATTATGGCGATGAAATAAATTTCACCCTCTCGCACAATTTCAGTAAGCAATTGCAATTGATGGGAAAAGTTGCGCGGTACTCTGCGGATGAGTTTGCAAAAGATACGAATAAATTGTGGTTGGGTATGAGTTATGCACTCTAATTGAAAGCGGAAATAATAGTAACAATATAAAAATGCCGCTGATGTTTAGCGGCATTTTCTTTACGCGATTTTAAAATGCAACTTTTATGCAAGGCTGATGAGCCTTACCTCCAAAGGGGTAGTCGTCTTAAACAGGCAGTAAGATTTGATCTAGATCAAATTTAATCCCCGCAATGAGCATAACCTCCTATACCGTATATAGTCATTAAAAGTAAATCTGGCACAACATATGGTGTTTCATGGCGGCATCCTTAAGATTCACAACAGAGCAGGTGGTATGGCAAGAAGTGCCGGGTGAGGTGTCGCTGGCGTTCACCATCGCCGGCTGCCCGTTGCGTTGTAAGGGGTGCCATAGCAGCGCAGCGCGCAACCCAAGTGCTGGGCAATTATTAACGCAAGAGTATTTTTTAGCGCGATTAAATCAATATAAAGGCTTGATTAGTTGCGTTGTGTTTTTAGGTGGCGAATGGCTTCCCGCAGAATTAATTGTGTTGCTGCGCATTGCTTGCGAGCAGCAATTAAAAACGTGTCTTTACACCGGCTTCGAAAGTATTACTCCTAACCTTTTGCCCTATATCACCTATTTAAAAACCGGGCCTTGGGTCGCGGAATTGGGTGGGTTAAACAGCCCTACGACGAATCAACGTTTTATAGATGTACGTACACAAGAAAATCTTAATTACAAATTTCTTAAAAATCATAACCACCACAACAATCTCTAAGGAGTTGCTTATGTTGCGCCTCAGCCCCGAACAACTTAATGAAAAAATGCAATTTATTCAGGATTATCTTTCAGCAACTAATGCTGCTGATGGTTCAAAGATGGATGCCAATGCCAATGTGACGCAAAAAAATATCGCGACCATGGAATCAGAAATCATGAAAGATTTCTTTGTTCAGGTGAATCGCACGCAAGTCAGTAAAAAAATTACTGACTTATTTGGCGAAGAGCTAGCTAAGGAATATCTACGTCAAATAGATCAGCATGAAATCTATGTGCACGATGAAACCAGTTTAAAACCTTATTGTGCATCGCTCACTATGTATCCGTTCTTACTGGACGGTTTAACCAAGTTGGGCGGTGAATCCAAAGCACCTAAACACTTGGAATCATTTTGCGGAACCTTTGTAAATTTTGTATTTGCGGTCAGTTCGCAATTTGCAGGGGCAATTGCTACGGTAGAGTTCCTTACCTATTTCGATTATTTCGCGCGAAGAGATTTTGGCGATAATTATTTGCAAACCCATGAAAAACTTATCGCTAACCACTTGCAGCATGTGGTTTATGCGTTAAACCAACCCGCTGCTGCGCGCGGCTATCAAAGTGTATTTTGGAATATTTCACTGTACGATAAGCACTACTTTGAGTCTATGTTTGGCGAGTTTGTTTTTCCTGATTTCACCAAACCAGATTGGTTTTCCGTAGATCGCTTACAACAATTTTTTACCCGTTGGTTTAACCAAGAGCGCACCAAAACCTTACTAACTTTCCCCGTCGTCACAGTTGCCATGTTAACTGACAATGGCAAATGCAAAGATCAGGAATTTGCCGACAAAATGGCGCAACACTTGGCAGATGGCAGTTCATTTTTTGTTTACCTATCCGACAATGCGGATTCACTCGCTTCCTGCTGCCGCTTGCGCAATGAAATTAGCGATAACACCTTTTCTTACACGCTGGGTGCAGGCGGTGTGGCAACGGGCTCCATTAATGTCATCACCATCAATATGAATCGGTTAGTGCAAGATGGTCGCGATTTGGCGGGCGAGGTGCGAAAAATTCAACAGTACCAAGTTGCATATAGAAAGTTAATGGATGACTATTTGGCGGCAGGAATGTTGAACGTCTATGACGCTGGATTTATCAGTTTAGATAAGCAGTTTTTAACTATTGGCATTAATGGCATGGTAGAGGCTGCGGAGTCACAGGGCTTGGTAGCGGGTAATAACCCTGCCTACATTGCCTTTGTGCAAGATCACCTAAAAATTATTTTCAATGAAAATAAATCCGCTAAAAAGGAATTTGGCTACTTGTTCAATACGGAATTTGTTCCGGCTGAAAATCTCGGCATTAAAAATGCGAAGTGGGATAGGGCAGACGGCTATAAAGTAAACCGTGATTGCTATAACTCATACTTTTATGTAGTAGAAGATGAATTAAGCAATCCGTTGGATAAATTTATTTTGCACGGCCGTGAATTGGTGGATTATTTAGATGGCGGCTCGGCACTGCATTTAAACTTGGATGAGGCTTTAACGAAAGAGGGTTATACAAGTTTATTGAATATTGCGGCTAAAACGGGCTGTAATTATTTCTGCATTAACGTGAAAATTACGATATGCAATAAATGCCAGCATATTGATAAACGCACCCTACAAGCCTGCTCTGCGTGTGGCTCGCGTGATGTAGATTACGGTACGCGCGTAATAGGCTATTTAAAACGGATTTCTTCGTTCAGTTCTGGGCGCAGAACCGAACATAGCTTGCGCTATTATTATTTGGATTCCGCTGAGACCTCATCTCAAGAAGTTCAATCATCGGCGGAAAATCAACCGCCATTACAAAAAGTGGGTTAATGGTGCTTGCATAACTATTTCTCGTCATCCCGTAGGGATCCAGCGTCTTTCGCACGGTAAAGTCACCGGATCCCTACCGGATGACGATTCCCTTCTTAAGTAAATATCATTCCGTTTAAGTTAATTTTTAGTAAACATATTGCACATGGAGTTTCTGCCAGCGTTTGCTGGCATTTTTTCGTGTTAAGTAACATTTTTATCGTAAACGCTATCCGCTAAACGGTTTATCAATTTACTTATTTGCAGTGGTAGTTGCTGTGTTAGGTCTAAGCTGGCCAAAAGATTTTTAATATGTAAGCCTAATTCGGTATCGCCTTGTATCCCCAATTTTCGCTGAAAGAAGAGCGTGTCTGGGTCAATTTTATTCAGTGCCAATAACAATAAATAATCGCTGTGGCTAGAAAAAATCAAGTCGGTTTTTTTGGGCTTAAAATCAACCGCTAATTGTGGTTTGGTTGCGTTTTTAGCCATGCTTATGTCAAAACTAAAGTCCATATCAGTAACCAATATTCTAACCCACTTGTTTTTTATAAAATCCAAATCACCGGCTTTAATTTGCTGTTTAAAGAGCTGGTTTAATAACACTTGCAAAATGGGTTTTAATATGAATTTTGGCGTGTGTTGAGAGAGCTTATGAAGTGCCAGTGGTGTTAGTTCTACCACTTTGGAGTTAAGGCTTTGTGGGTATGACATTTTAAAATTTCTCGTTTAAAAATACGTTAGTATAAATGTCGAGCTTGCAAGAAATTATGTTGCTAATGTTATGCAAATTGCAATCACTAATTTTAATGCCTAAATATCTAGAACAGACGTATCAAAGAGAACAATTTATGGAACTCTTATGCCCAGCTGGAAATATTCCTTCTTTAAAAGCCGCTGTTGAAAATGGTGCAGATGCTGTTTATGTGGGTTTCAAAAACGAAACCAATGCCCGCCATTTTTCCGGTTTAAATTTAGATTCTATAAAACTTAAAGAGGCTGTGGATTTTGTGCATGGGCAAGGTTGCAAGCTGCATCTTGCTATCAATACTTTTGCGCACCCCGATACATGGCGGCATTGGTCTAATGCGGTTGATGAAGCATTGCTTGCCGGTGTGGATGCGTTAATTATTTCTGATCTCAGTATTTTAGATTACGCCGCCAAGCGCTATGCCGATGCAGAATTACACTTATCAGTACAAGCATCCGCAACCAATGCAGCTGCTATAGATTTTTATACCCAAGAATTTAATGTGGCGCGGGTGGTTTTGCCGCGTGTGTTATCGCTCGCGCAGGTTAAAAATCTTGCGCACACGTGCAAAACGCCGTTAGAAGTTTTTGCGTTTGGCAGCCTTTGCATCATGGCAGAGGGGCGCTGTTATTTAAGTTCTTATTTTACCGGCGAATCACCCAATACCGCAGGTGCCTGTTCGCCTGCCGCGTTTGTGCGCTGGGATGAACGCGACGGCGTTTTAGAATCGCGGCTCAACGGCGTGTTAATTGATCGCTTTGCGGCCAATGAGAATGCTGGTTACCCAACACTCTGTAAAGGCCGCTTCACTGTAGATGATTCGCTCTATCACGTATTAGAAGAGCCCACCAGTTTAAATACGCTGGACGTGTTGCCCGAGTTGTACGCGCAAGGTATTTGCTCCGTAAAAATTGAAGGCCGCCAGCGCAGCCCTGCCTATGTAGCGCAAGTGACTAAAGTGTGGCGAGCGGCAATTGATGCAGTGAAAAAATCACCACAGAATTTTGTAGTGAAAGAAAATTGGCTGAGTGCTTTAGCGGCTTTATCAGAAGGGCGACAAACCACATTAGGTGCCTACGATCGCCAATGGCGTTAGGCAATCACATACTAACGGGTCACAAGTAAAGAATATTGTTTGATTCAAAACCGTATGCGGCATGGATGCCGCGTCCGAGTCTACAGGGATGTGTTTACGGCGAGTTTTGAATTGAACAGTATTCTTTGCTGCACACACATTAGGAAAAATTAACTTGTTTGAGGTTCTAAACAGGAGTCACTATGAAATTTTCACTCGGGCCCATTTTATATTTTTGGGAAAAAGCAAAAGTAGAGCATTTCTATCGCGATGTAGCGGAGTCATCCGTAGATTGTGTTTACCTCGGTGAAACCGTTTGTGCAAAGCGCAGAGAGCTACGTTTGAATGATTACTTGACGATAGCCCATCAACTGCGCGAGGCCGGAAAAGAAGTGGTTCTCTCTACCATGACCTTGTTGGAGTCGCCTGCTGATTTGCGGGAACTGCGCCGCTATTGTGATAAAGGCGAATTTTTAATTGAAGCCAATGACATGGGCGCGGTAGGTTTACTGCATGAACAGGGCATGCCCTTTGTGGCGGGCGGCGCCTTGAACTGTTACAACCAACACAGCTTGCGGCGGTTAATGCAATTGGGTTTGCAGCGTTGGGTGTTGCCTAGTGAATTATCGGCTAATTGGATTCGCACACTCTTAACCCAACCCGAAATTGCCGATGTACGCGAATGTGTTGAAACAGAGTTGTTTGCTTTTGGTCATTTACCTTTGGCGTGGTCTGCGCGCTGTTTTACGGCGCGCTCAGAGAATAAAGCAAAAGATGACTGCGGGCTTTGCTGCTTAAAATATCCTGAGGGTCGAAAAGTTATCAGTCAGGATAATCAGCAAGTATTTGTGCTCAATGGTATTCAAACCCAATCCGGTTATCGCTATAACCTCGTCAATGATCTCGCTGAACTGCACGATATTGTGGATATTATTCGGTTAAGCCCGCAAGCAGAAGGCACCTTTGATTGGTTAGAAAAATTTAAACAAAATCAAACGGGTGCTCATCCTATCGCTTTGACTGCACCGGATTGCAACGGCTATTGGCATGAGTTGGCGGGGAAGGATTTACTGATTGCCTCCAGCCGCTAACTGCCAATAGCGTGAGGTGCTTACTGGGAGTACCCACTAAGAGTTAGTGGCTGGTTTGCGTGTGTGTTTGTAACTAGAAACACTGCGAATACAATGATTTAATCGTTTTATCTTTACCTATTAATAGGTATTTTTTCTAAATTCCCTCCTTGTTTCCAATCTGGTTATAAAATTATTTGCCCCTTACACTCAATAATGAAAATAGGAAATTCAGACGGCTGATTTTCTATTTGAATCTGAGTGATATTGGGAGATAAGTCATTATGGCTACACAAGAGTACAAAGCCTGGTCTGTTGTTACCGCAAGTACAATTTCGTTTACCATTTGTTTTATGATTTGGATGATGTTTGCGGTAATTGGCATTCCCATTAAACAAATGTTGAACTTGAATGAAACGCAATTTGGTTTGTTAATTGCAATGCCGGTACTTACCGGTTCTTTAATTCGTTTACCTATGGGTATGTGGACCGATAAATTCGGTGGAAGAATTGTATTTTTTATTTTAATGCTCTCTACCGTTGTACCCATTTGGCTTATTTCATCGGCTACCGAATATTGGCATTTTTTAGTATTGAGTTTATTTGTGGGTGTAGCGGGTGGCTCATTCACCGTAGGTATTGCTTATTGTGCACGCTGGTTTCCTAAAAATCGTCAAGGTTTAGCTATGGGGATTTTTGGTGCTGGCAACACCGGTGCTGCTGTTACAAAATTGGTTGCACCGCTGATTGTAGTTGCCTATGGGTGGACTGCGGTGCCCCACGTATATGCAGTGATTATGCTAGTGACAGCCATTTTATTTTGGGTCTTTACTTTTACCGACAAGAGTCATCAGGTGGCTTCGAGTGTCAGCATCAAAGAGCAGCTGCAGGTATTAAAAGACCCTAAAGTGTGGCGCTACAGCCAATACTATTCCATTGTGTTTGGTGGTTATGTCGCGCTCTCGCTATGGATGACAAAATACTATATCGCTGAATATGGTTTTGATTTAAAACTCGCTGCACTTTTGGCGGTTTGCTTTAGTTTGCCTGGTGGTGTCTTGCGTGCATTAGGTGGTTATTTTTCTGATAGGTTTGGTGCACATACAGTCACGTGGTGGGTACTTTGGATATCGCTTGCCTGTTTATTCTTTTTATCTTACCCTCCGACAGATTTAACCATTAATACGATTCGTGGTCCTGCAACTTTTCACATTGGCCTTGGCCCTGTTAGTTTCACCATTATTATGTTTACCATGGGCATTGCATTCGCAGTAGGTAAAGCATCTGTCTTTAAATATATTTCTGATGACTACCCAAAAAATATCGGCGTAATCTCAGGTATTGTTGGATTGGCAGGTGGCCTAGGTGGCTTTTTAATGCCGATTATGTTTGGAGCCTTGGTTGACATAACCGGCGTACGTTCATCTGCGTTTATGTTGATGTTCGGTGTGGTGTGGACCTCGCTCATGTGGATGTATTTTACCGAGGTAAGACCTTTACACGCGGAGCAGGAAACTAAGCGAGTTCGCCTACAAGCCGAATAATTGCAAGCATTATTTGATGCGAATCAATCGCGAAGATCATTCAATTTCTATACTGGTGATTAATGATCTTCATTCACACTTTTGTATGGGTGGCAGTATGAGCCGTGAAAGAAAAAGCTTTCCCTTAGTCTACTCTTGCTCTGGTTGTTCTAATGTCGCGCAATTGGCTAACGATTTAGCAGTTGTGTTAGACCGCGAAGGTCATGCGCAAATGTCGTGTATTGCCGGTGTGGGTGGCGATGTAAAAGGCTTGGTAAAATTAGCGCAATCAGGCCGGCCGATATTGGCTATTGATGGTTGTAAAATTGAGTGCGTTAAAAAAACATTAGCGAAACACAATGTTACGCCGCAATGGCATTTAGAGTTAACAAGTTTTGGCATTAAAAAGAAAGAAGGTGAATCCTGTCATTTTTCTGATATGAAAAGAGTTATGGTTGCGGCGCATCAGCTAATTGCGACCGATAAAAACGCGAGCCATATGCCGCACGATGCAATCAAAGCATTCGGGTAAACTATTCAGGTAGCCTATTCGTGTAACAAAGAGGTGGTTTGATGATGAAATTAATCCATATGCCGCTTGTTGAACTTGTAACAGCTTACCCTGATGTAGCGGTTGTTTTACAGTCCCATCATATAGATATACAGGAATGCCAGCACACCAACCTAGCGCAGCTTTTACAGAACAAAAACCTATCCCGCGAAAATTTTATAAATGAATTACAAAAAACGCTAATCACGTCTGCTTGCGCGCCGTACAAGGCCATAGATGTACATACGCTGACGCATGACATTATCAGGCGCTTTCATGAACCCCACAGAGCGCAAATATACGGTTTAATCAGTGAGGCGCGCTATATAGAGAAACGATATGCTGAGCACAATAGCTGCCCCGTGGGTCTACATGTTTTACTGATTGAATTTTTTGACGATTTAGCAAATCATATGGAGCAAGAAGAATTATTTTTATTTCCTGCATTAGCGGCGGCAGCTAATTTCAATATGTTCTCGCAGCTCGCGCTTGCGCATCACAGTCATGATCGTCATATCAATATGATGGCCAAGCTAAACACAATAACCCATCATTTTAACCCGCCCAGCAATGCCTCTGTTCGCTGGCAAGCGCTCTATGAAAGCCTGTTGGAGTTTGTATTGCAGCTTAATATGCATATCGCGATTGAAAATCAGCTTTTGCTCAACGATTAGTGGTAATTTCATTACGGGCTACCCCTTTATGGGTAGCCGCCTTTCCCCTTCATGGCAATAACACTTCCACCCCTTAGCCGTTATGATTAAAACACGCCGAGCTTAATGGCCTAACCCCACGATGTTTTTAATATTTATGGGTATGGATATTAAGCCGTGGCATTCCGCCACTGGGTTTATTTAGAAATGAATAAGCCTCCCCCACATTGGAAAGGTGTTTTATGCAGTTGGATAGCCACAGGCTAATTGTTCGCAGCCGTTTTAAGGGTGATACACTTCAATCTCATGTTGTTCAACCGCAAGCCGCGCTAGTCGATAAATTTGAACGTCGTTTTAGCTACTTGCGTTTATCCATTACTGAAAAATGTAATTTCCGCTGTACCTATTGCCTGCCCGATGGTAGTGAGTGCCATTCCCATGACGGCGAATTGTCGCTCATTGAGATTAAACGCTTGGTCAATGCGTTTGCGGCATTGGGCACTAAAAAAATTCGCATCACCGGTGGTGAGCCGAGTTTGCGCCGCGATCTCTGCGATATTATCTCCTTATGTAAATCCACCCCCGGAATTGAAACTGTTGGTTTAACTACGAATGGTTTTCGGTTAGAAAAAGATGTTGTGAAATGGCGTGCAGCAGGTTTGGATGTGCTCAATGTCAGCGTGGATAGTTTAAACTCTAGTGCCTTTCAAATGATTACCGGTAGCGAGAAGCTCGCCAGTATTTTGCGTGGGTTAGATATTGCGCAAAGCCTGGAATTCAAAAGTTTAAAGATAAATACAGTGTTGTTGCGCGATCAAAATGCCCATGAATTAAAGGATTTTCTAGCTTTTATAAAAACCAGAAAAATTACCCTGCGTTTTATAGAGCTAATGCGCACTGGTGACAATCAACAGTTTTTCAATCAGCAGCATGTGAGCGGCGAAAGCATTCAGCAAAGCCTGCTTGCGAGTGGGTGGGCAGAGCGCTTGCGCAGCCTACAAGCTGGCCCCGCCAAAGAATTTATTCACCCAGATTACCAAGGTTCCCTTGGGTTAATCATGCCCTATAGCAAACACTTTTGTCATGATTGCAATCGCTTGCGCGTATCCAGCAAGGGGCAATTGTTTTTATGTTTGTTTGCAGATAAGCACAACCCGCTCAGAGAGCATTTGCAGAGCGATAATATTCAGCCTGCTATTGCTTTTTTGCAGCAATCTATTGTGCAGAAAAATAGCGGTCACAATTTAGCAGAACAGGTCACAGGATCTACTCGCCATTTGGCGATGATAGGCGGTTAATTATTAATTGCCGGTTAAATATTTTAGGAGTTTTTTATGGCACACAACACAACACAAGATCTGTCTCCACTTTCTATTGCAGTTCTCACCGTTTCAGATACTAGAAGTTTAGAAACAGACACCTCAGGTCAATCATTGGTAGATCGTTTAACCGAAGCAGGGCATCAGCTAACGCAGCGCGCTATTGTGAAAGACGATATTTATCACATTCGTGCAGTATGTTCTGGTTGGATTGCGGATGACGCCGTGCAAGTGATTTTAATTACTGGCGGTACCGGCTTTACCGATAGGGATTCAACCCCAGAAGCTATGTTGCCGCTATTTGATAAGCAAGTTGAAGGCTTTGGTGAATTGTTTCGCCACTTTTCATTGCGTCACATTGGTACTTCTACCATTCAATCGCGTGCGATTGCAGGCTTGGCGAATCACACCCTAATTTTTTGTTTGCCGGGTTCAACCAATGCGTGCAAAACCGCGTGGGATGAAATTATTAAATACCAATTAGATTCGCGCCAAGGCCCCTGCAATTTTGTGCCCCATTTGAAAAAAACTGATCGCGCTGCGTGCGCAACACGGGGTTAAATATGAGCCAAGAATTTACGCATTTGGATGCAACGGGCGCGGCCCATATGGTGGATGTTGGCGACAAAAGCCCAGCAAAGCGTACGGCAAGAGCTATCGCCAGAATTAAAACGCGGCCAGATGTGGTGCAGCTTATGTTGGATTCGGGTTTAAAAAAAGGCGATGTGTTTGCGGTGGCAAGGGTGGCGGGCATTATGGCCGCAAAAAAAACGGCTGATCTAATTCCATTGTGTCACACATTATTATTATCAAAAGTCAGTGTAGATTTTGAGTTTAATCAACCGCAAGGTTACGTGTATGTAAAATCCTACGTTGCGCTGACTGGGCAAACGGGTGTTGAAATGGAAGCACTTACTGCGGTGAGTGTTGCTGCATTAACAGTTTACGATATGTGCAAAGCCGTGGATGCGGCGATGATTATTGATTCTATGCAATTGGTCGAAAAAACCGGTGGCAAAAACGGCCATTGGGTAAATGAGACCGCAATTTTGAATGCGGATAGTTCATTATGATAAAGGTATTATTTTTTGCCGAGTTGCGCGAGCGGTTGGGCGAATCAGAATTTATTGTGAAAGATTTTATGGGTACTACTGTGGCAGATGTATTGCGCGACATTGAACAATTAAACCCGCGTTGGCACGCCATATTATCTGCGCAAAGACTATTGATTGCTGTTAACCACACCATGTCGGGTCTTTCTGCGCCAGTAAAGCTGGGCGATGAAATTGCATTCTTTCCTCCCGTAACTGGCGGTTAATATGCTGAATGTACAGTACGAAGATTTTGATCTTGCCAAGGAATATGCGAGCTTAAAAGTGCGCGCAGATAATGCTGGCGGTATAGTGATGTTTGTAGGCTTGGTGCGCGATTTGCCAGATGGACTCTTGCAAATGACACTTGAGCATTACCCGCAAATGACTGAAAAAGCCTTGGCAAACATTATTGCAGACGCTAAGCAGCGTTGGCCACTACAAGCCGTACGTATTATTCATCGTGTTGGAAATTTACAACCCAGCGATCAAATTGTGTTTGTGGGCGTTGCGAGCGCCCACCGCGCCGCCGCATTTTCAGCGGCAGAGTTCATTATGGATTATTTAAAAACCCAAGCTCCTTTTTGGAAGAAGGAAAAACAAACGAATAATGAGCAGTGGGTGGAGGCGAAAGATTCCGACAACCAAGCCTTAGAAAAGTGGGCGTAATTAGGTTCAATTTCATGTAGGCCGATTTGGTTCTGTTCTGATCCTCCTTCTTTATTCATAGATCCTTCATTTGGCGCGACCTGCAAAAATTACCCCATCCAGTTACTTCCTGCGTTTAGGTTAAACGTGTGGAACTCCCTCACAATGAGAATGATGCACCAACATTGCCCGCAGCAATCCAATTTCTGCACTGACAATGTTCAATATTGATTTTGAGCGATCAAATAAATGCTGTGAAATGGGGCGCTAATGTTGTGGCATGCTCGATGCATGAGCGTATGCTTAACTACAACCATAGCGAGTATAAAAATGTCATATCTAGCCCCATCAGAATTTACTGCCAAAATGATCGACGCAGGCGAATCTAAAGTCTTTATGTCCACACGGGATACGCTAATTAGAGCCTACATGGCGGGTGCAATATTGGCGCTTGCGGCAGTATTTGCCATCACAATTTCTGTGCAAACCGGAAACTTCTTGTTAGGTGCAATACTTTTCCCCGTGGGGTTTTGCATGTTGTACCTGATGGGTTTTGATTTGTTGACAGGGGTTTTCGTGTTGGCACCCCTCGCGCTATTGGATAAGCGCCCAGGTGTTACGGCGGCAGGCGTGTTAAGAAATTGGGGGTTGGTTTTTGTAGGTAATTTCTTGGGGGCGCTGACTGTCGCATTCTTAATGGCCTATGTGTTTACCTATGGCTTCAATATAGATGCTGGCCCCATTGCAAAAAAAGTGGCCAGCATTGGAGAGGCTAGAACGCTTGGCTATTCGCAGCATGGTGTTGACGGTTGGATCACTATTTTCATTCGCGGCATGTTGTGTAACTGGATGGTTTCAATGGGCGTTGTCGGTGCGATGATTTCTACCACTGTCGGCGGTAAAGTTATTGCGATGTGGATGCCGATTTTCCTCTTTTTCTACATGGCTTTTGAACACTCTGTTGTTAATATGTTTCTTTTCCCGTTTGCGTTAATTATGGGTGGTAACTTTTCTGTTGCAGATTATTTAATTTGGAATGAAATTCCTACTGCGTTGGGCAATTTGGTAGGTGGGCTTGCATTTACAGGCTTGACTCTCTACACAACGCATGTGCGTACTGCGAAGAAGCGTGGTTAATTTTTTATATAAATTTTTTTGAACCCTGTGTGTATTTATCATGGCTGAACGATTAACGGTGACCCTTGCTGGCCTTTCTGAGAGGGGGCGAAAGGACATCAATCAAGATTTTTTAGGGAGTCGTACGCCTAGCGGTAACCTTTTGTTACTAAAAGGCGTTGCCATGGTAATGTCTGATGGTGTGAGCTCCAGCCAGGTTAGCCAAATGGCAAGCCAGCTGGCTGTGAATACTTTTTTAGAAGATTATTATTGTACTGCTGACACTTGGACGGTAAAACATTCTGCTGAAAAGGTTATTCGCGCGATAAATACGTGGCTTTATAGTCAAACTCGGCGCGGACCACACAGGTACGATATTGAAAAAGGATATGTCTGCACATTCTCAGCGGTTGTTATAAAAAATCGCACAGCCCATATTTTTCATTTGGGTGACACGCGCGTTTACCGGATAAACACTACGGGTATTGAACAGCTGACACATGATCATCGCTTAACGTCAGAAGGCCGTAGCTCTTTAAGTAGAGCGCTCGGTATGTCAGAAGATTGCCAAATTGAATACGTGAGCGTGCCGGTTCAACAAGATGATATTTTTTTGATGGCAACAGATGGTATCTATGAGTGCATTGATCACGAAAATGTTCGGCTACAGGTGTTGGCACAAAAAGATAGCTTGGCGGCTGTTGCGCAACAGGTATATCAACAAGCTTTTGATAACAACAGTCAAGACAATCTAAGTATACAGCTCTTGCGTGTTAACGCGCTTCCTGACCCAAGTGCGCAGCAGATAAAAAAGCGCATGGATGAACTCCCCGTACCTCCAACCTTGTCGGTAGGTATGACGTTTGACGGTTATACGATCCTAAGAGACATTCATGCGAATAATCGCAGTAAAATTTATTTAGCAGAAGACTCTGAAACGAAGGCTCAAGTCGTTATTAAGGTTCTTTCTACGGAAGCCATTCAAAATGAAGACGATGTTTCTCGGTTTTTGATGGAAGAATGGTTTGCTCGTCGTATCAATTCTGCGTATGTGTTAAAAGCCTATTTGCCTGAGCGCCAAAGAAATTACTTATACACGGTGTTTGAATATATTGATGGGCAAACATTGTCACAGTGGGCGCTGGATAATCCAAAACCTGATATTGAAACGGTGAGGGTTCTCATCGAACAAATTGCCAAGGGGCTTTTGGCATTCCATCGCAAGGAAATGTTACACCAAGATCTTCGGCCCGATAACATAATGATTGATCGAAAAGGGATGGTGAAAATTATAGATTTTGGTGCTGTAAGTGTTGCGGGTATTGAGGAATCTATCTCCAGTACGCCAGATACTTATCTTAGGGGAACAGCACTTTACAGTGCGCCAGAATATTTTCTTGGTGAGCCTGGCACCGTTCAGTCAGACTTGTTTTCATTGGGTGTTATTTGTTATTTCTTGCTATCGGGTGAATACCCTTACGGGCCAAGTGTTGCTCGATGCAAAACCCAATTTGAGCAAAACCGCTTAATCTATACATCCTTATGGAGCGAAAAGCGTGCAATTCCAAAGTGGGTAGATTTCAGTATTGCAAAAGCCGTTCATACGCAACCCCTCAAGCGATATCAGGAAATTTCGGAGTTTCTACACGACTTGAGAGTTCCAAATAAACAATATCTCAACAATAACCGTTCACCATTGATAGAAAAAAATCCAGTTGGATTTTGGAAAACAGTTTCATTTATCCTTTTTGTAATTGTATTGCTTCTATCCTATAAAATAGCTAGCTAAAGGGCTTCTCGCTAAAAGGTGGCTAGGTTGAACGCGTGTTTGCTGTTTCGTTTAATTTGTAGATGTGCAAATTCCTATTTCGACTATGCACCTTATGTTGGGAGAGACTCATATTCATGTCAAAAATTTATCAAACAAAACCACGTTTACTTTTTCTCCCGCCGTTACTGCCCCACGTTCTTGCTCAACCACAATGTAACAATTCGCTTGTACAACTGAACTAAGAACGCCAGAGCTTTGACTTCCTGTCGTGATTACATGTGATTCACCATTTTCTAAGCGCAGTTGTCCGCGTTGATAATCGGTACGGCCTGGTTGTTTTTTCAAGTTGCTTTGCGTGCAGACATTTATTGCGGGTGCAGCATCAAATATTTCACCTGCTAAATGGCGCAATGCTGGCAGTACTAATTGGTGGTAAGTGACTACCGCTGATACGGGGTTGCCGGGCAAACCAAAAAACCAACCTTTGGCGCTAGTGGCGTTTTGCTTTTGTAAAGCGCCAAACGCAAAAGGTTTGCCGGGTTTCATGGCGACTTTCCAAAAATTAATTTTACCGAGTGTTTCTAATATATCTTTAGTGTAATCCGCATCGCCTACGGAAACGCCGCCGCTGGAGATCACCACGTCTGCCTGTTCAATGGCTGTTGTAAAGGCTGCAGCAATTTTTTCTGGATTGTCCGCAATGCAACCTAAGTCGATGACCTCCACATTTAAGCGTGAAAGTAGTGCAATGAGTGTAGGGCGGTTGCTATCGTAAATATCGCCCGCCTGTAATTTTTCTGTGAGTGGTTTTAACTCGTCGCCGGTTGAAAGTACGGCCACCTTTATGCGTTTAAAAACACAGACTTCGGCAATACCGAGTGAGGAAAGCATGCCTATATCGACAGGGCTAATACGTTTTCCTTGCTGAAATACGAGTGAGTCGATAGCAATGTCTTCACCGGCGTAGCGAATATTTTCACCTGGCTTTGGCGGTTTATGTATTTGAATAAATTCGTTATGAGCGCGCACATTTTCTTGCATAACAACGGTATCGGCGCCTTCGGGTATAACCGCGCCGGTCATAATGCGTACACATTCGCCTTGGTTCACCCTGCCCTTAAATGGGTGGCCTGCGAGTGACTGGCCAATTATTGTTAGGGGTGTTTCAGTGCTTATATCTTGATGGCGAAGGGCATAACCATCCATTGCGGAGTTGTTATTGCCTGGAACATTAAGCGCAGAATAGATGGGTTCGCTTAATATGCGATCCAGCGCATTAGCCAAACTGATTTTTTCAGTAGTGCTGACTGGTGTTATAGCGTCGCGCATTTGGCGAATGGCTTGATCTACCGGTAATAAACCAGGTTGCGAACAGCAGTCCATTTTTTATTCCTGTGTTTGTTGGTTAATCATCCACACAGCTGCTTCAACACGCGAGCGTAAATGCAATTTTTTGAGCAGATGTTTAACGTGAACTTTTACAGTGCCGTCGGAAATATCTAATTCGCGCGCAATCAATTTATTACTTAGACCTTTGGCAATTAATTTCAGAATTTCCAACTCACGTTGGGTGAGGGCATCTATTTCACCTGAGCTTTTATTGTTAGGGTTGCGAATTGCGGTGGCAAGAATTTGAGTAACGGCTTCACTTAACACCATTTTTCCATTAAGAGCGCGTTTGATTTGGTCCAAGAGTTCCTCTGGTTCCATATCCTTGAGCAAATAGCCATCTGCACCTAGTGAGATTGCTTGCAATACATCTTCATCAGCATCCGATACTGTCAGCATCACAATGCGAGAGGTAACACCTTGATCGCGTAAATGGCGCAAGGTTTCCAGGCCGTTCATGCCTTGCATATTTAAATCGAGCAAAATTAAATCTGGATCTAGCTCTACGCCTTGAGTAATTGCATCGGCGCCATTGCTCGCTTCTGCAATGACTTCAAGCTCATCATCCATAGAAATCAGTTGGCGCAGCCCTTTGCGAAGCAGTGGGTGATCGTCAACTAACATAATGCTGGCGGCGGTGCTCGACATAAAATTGCTCCAAACTACATAGCTGTGTGAAAGATGGCGGTTTGAAAGATCTATGCGTGAAAGATACATGCATGAAAGTATCTTACCTTGTTCGACGGCTTAAAACCTAGTTGTCGTCCTGCCAGTTTAAGCCTATGTCGCGCCATTTTTTGCATAAAGCACAGAGTATTAGCGTGTTTTGAAAATGAAATCCCTCTTTGTGGGTATACCAACTAACTACAGTGCTTTGGCTGGCTAATCCTGAATATGAATGGTGCGCGTTACATTTACCTTGCATAGTGAGATTGAACTTATTCTGCTCATTGTGCTTAGGGGAATCGTTATGGCGGATTTAAAAAAATGGGAGCCGGAAAACACCAGCTTCTGGGAAAAAGAAGGTAAGGCTATTGCCAACCGAAATTTATGGATATCCATTCCCAGTTTGTTGTGTGGTTTTGCGGTGTGGATGCAGTGGAGCATCATCACTGTACAAATGTTGAATTTAGGCTTTCCCTACCAGGCCAGTGATTTATTTTCGCTCACGGCTATTGCGGGTTTAACGGGCGCAACGCTGCGCATTCCTTCCAGCTTTTTAATTCGTTTGTGCGGTGGGCGTTACACCTTATTTTTAACAACATCGTTATTAATTTTACCGGCGCTGGGCACAGGTTTAGCGCTGCAAGATCCTTCAACACCCTTATGGGTGTTCCAATTAATGGCGTTGCTATCGGGTATTGGTGGCGGAAACTTTGCAGCATCTATGTCTAACATCAGTTTCTTTTTTCCGCGCAAGCAACAAGGTTTAGCCTTGGGTTTGAATGCAGGGTTAGGGAATTTTGGTGTAACCACTATGCAAATTTTGGTTCCGCTGTTTATGACCTTTGCGGCCTTCGGTAGCTTAGGTGGCGATCCCTTGGTGTTAAAAGCCGCGAGTGGAACTTTAATTGGTTCTATACCCGCTGGCACCGAAACATGGATTCAAAATGCAGGGTTTTTGTGGTTGTTGTTATTAGTGCCTTTAGCGGTTGCTATTTGGTTTGGTATGAACAATATTAACACTGACGATGTAACCCCAAAGCTCACCGGCCCGTTGCGCTCATTCAGTATCATTATTGCGATGATGTTAATTGGCTTCGTCACTTCAGCGATTGGCTTGTGGTTGATTTTGCCAGCAAAAGTCAACGGCTCTGGTTTTGGAATTCCCAAAGAACTGGTTTTAGTCTTGGTGTTGTTTGCAACCGTAATGCTATTAAAAATGTTACCGGGTGCAATACGTACAAGTTTAGATCGCCAATATAAAATATTTAATAACAAGCACACGTGGGTAATGAGTGTGCTTTATGTGATGACATTTGGATCTTTCATTGGCTTTTCGGCAGCATTCCCTTTATCGATTCAAGTTATTTTTGGTTACAGCCACATCAGTGTTGATGGGGTGATGACACACACTACAGTAAACCCTGGCGGCCCCAGTGCATTGACCTATGCGTGGATTGCTCCTTTTATTGGCGCGCTTATTCGCCCTGTAGGCGGTTGGATCTCCGATAAATTTGGCGGCGCACTAGTAACCCAAGTCTGTGCAATTGCCTTGGTGGTTTTATCGTTAGCGGCGGCTTACTACATGCGCCTCGCTTACCAATCAGCGCACCCTGAACAATATTTCGTACCATTTTTCTTATTGTTTTTAGGTATGTTTGCGGCGAGTGGTTTAGGTAATGGCTCAACTTTCCGCACTATCGCAGCGGTATTTCCCAAAGAGCAAGCGGGCCCCGTATTGGGTTGGACTTCAGCGGTAGCTGGCTATGGTGCTTTTTATATTCCACAAGTGTTTGGCGAACAAATAAAAGCCGCAACACCAGAATATGCCATGGTGGGTTTCGCGGTTTTCTACGGAGTGTGCGTGCTTTTAAATTGGTGGTTCTACTTACGTAAACAAGGTGAGTTTTATAATCCGTAGCGATTTATTTCAACCACGAGATTGGGAGCCTATTATTGCAGTGGTGGTTTGGTTGGTAACGATTAATTTTGAAGGTTTGCTGTGTGGCGATTTATATTCAATCACAGCAAATGGGACGACTTGCTGAGTAAATATACTTTAGCTAGCCTTCGCAATACGTCACACCTGACTAGACCACATTTTTATATTAGGCACCCTTCACCGGATTTCTGTAATGCAGTGGTACGACGCAATCAGCGCGCAAAACTGTTATCACTGACATAATGCCGTTAAAGCAGATCCGCTGGAAATCACAGGTATATGCTCAACTTTCACTCAATCCTTACACTTCTGTTTGCTCCGCCATTTCTAATGCATCATCAACCTCAATACCCAAATAACGCACAGTACTTTCAATTTTTGTGTGGCCTAGTAATAGTTGAATCGCTCGAATATTTTTAGTGCGGCGATAAATCAGAGTGACTTTGGTTCTTCGCATCGAGTGTGTACCGTAATTCGCAGGGTCAAGACCGATTTCAGTAACCCAATGCCGCACGATACGTGCATATTGTCGTGTAGTGATGTGCGGTGAGTTATGGATGCGGCTGGGGAAGATGAAATCTGATAACGCAATCCCCGCCGATTTTATCCAATCACTCAGCGAGCTGCGTGTTTGTTCGGTGATTTCAAACTGAACGGGACGATGCGTTTTTTGTTGCATGACCAGCGCCCGCGCTGAAATGCTACCACCATGCGAAATATCGGTGAGGCGTAGTTTTACAAGATCACAGCCGCGCAATTTACTGTCTATCGCGAGATTAAAAAGCGCAAGTTCTCGAATCCTCTTAGCAAGTTGCAACCTGACCCGAATCGCCCAAATGTCTTTAATCTTGAGTGGGAGTTTTTGACCGATCAACTTGCCTTTATTTCAGGGGTCGGCATGTGAGAGTGATGTAGTTGTGTTCATTTTCAGATCCTCGTTAGTTGACCTGTATAGCGTGCGCCTAGTTGCTGTGGGAAGATACAAGTATCAGCAAGGCTGACAGTCTGCTTTGGAATGAGAAGTAAGATTCATAGAAAAAACTGACCGTCCGGTTATGGCCGAGTTCAATGAATATGCCTTGAAAAGATGCCTTAAGAAATACAATTAAACCAATACTTAGTAAGTGACACATAACGAATGACTAAAATAGACTCTTTTGCTAAAGCACTAATGGCTTTAAAAAAAATTGCTCTTCTGAGGATCGATATTGTAAAAACCCAATAAAAGCTTTTATTCGCCAAGCTTCTGAAGATTCTAATCACCATAGTTCAGTACATTATGTGTCTAAAGCATTAACTGAGCTATACCCAGAATTGACTCACGAAGGAAAGACAAAATACCAAAGGTTTTGCAATAAAGAATTTAAGCATGAACATATTGTTCCTGTGGAAGTCATCTTTAATATGATGAAAGATGACAAGGAATTAACAGAGGAAAAGATTTCTGAGATTTTTAACAAATATTCATTGAGAGCAACGATTTTAAAATGTGAAAACATGCAACTTGATAAGCTATATAAAAGCTGTATGCCAAATGAGTTCTACGAGGAAGGTCATGAGTTACATGGCGAAGTTTTGGCAAGATACAAAAAACTCGAAATTAAGCTAGTTCCTAGAAAAGATGTTGGCTGGCTGAATAAAATTTAGTGCGATCAAAAGAATCATAACAGGCATTCGTAATTCCCATAGAGTCAATGTCCGCTCCTGGCTGAAGGTGTAGAAGCCGAAATTTCTGGCTGAAATTTTTGAGAGTGGGCACTGTGTGCCCAAAGTAGCTGTTCGCAAAAATCTTAGGGCACCATGCAAAACCGCAAAAAGCAGACGCTCAACCTAATTAGCAATGTCTGCGCAAGACTCTCCTTTTACAGCAAATACTTAGGCAAACATGCTGTCTGCAAACAGTAATTCTTGATCGTATATTTCTTGCGTCTTATTAAGAGTTTCAGTTGCTATTGAATGAACCCCTATGCTCTCGGTATATACAGACGATAGCTAATTGAGTCTCGGTTTGCACTGCTTTGGGGCGGTTCGAGCGGACGAGCTGTTTGTGAGTGCGTGGCTCTTGATAAAGATTGGTGGGTTCCTTTGTGGGACTTGTGAAATGGATCTCGGTCGAGTATTTTGGCACTCAAAATAACACTGCTAAACCTGATGACTAAGGCGTATATGGAAATGCTTGATGGTTCACCCGCTTTCTACCTCATTCTAAGTATTAATTATAAATTCAACACAAGCATTAAATGCGTTGAGTTGATGTCTCATTCAATTGCCATTTAGGAGCTCGTCCTGAATGCATAATAGAATTTGTCTTTTTGTTGGGATGTCTATTCTTCATTTCTCTTTGGTTAACCTTACCCAAAGAGAAAATAATCACATATATAAGATTGTGCGCGGCTTTATAACTGTTCTGACATTGAGGGTGGCGGTCAGATTTTTACTTTGCATTTTAATTTTTAATGCTTTTCCGTTTGCACAACTCTCTATTGCTGAAGAAAAGACATCCATTGAACCTCTAGCCAAGTTTCGGAATATCAATGTGGAGATGGGTTTAAGCCAAGGAACTGTGTACTCTGTTTTACAGGATAAGGCGGGCTTTATCTGGTTGGCTACACAGGATGGGGTAAACAAATTTGATGGGCATAAATTCACTGTATATAAAAAAAATGTCGCGGCAAGCCAGTTAACCAACAGCTTTACAACTGAATTATTAGAGGATTCTAATGGTGATATATGGGTAGGAACAATTTATGGATTAAATCGTTACTCTTTAGCTTTGGATAAATGGGAGCACTATTTTTTTGAAGACAAGGGGGCAGGGATTGCAGAAAGCAATATTAGAAAATTATTTAAGGATTCTGACGGTGTTATCTGGGCGGGATTGAAAAATGGAATTGCCTATTATGATAAACACTCAAATCGCTTTGTGTCTGTATTGGATCAGATTGAATCAGGGCATTCACCGAATGTTGATGACATAGTTCAGCATCCCGATGGCTATTTTTTGTTCGGAACAAATAACGGAATTTATAAGTTCGATAAATTCAATAAAAGCAAAAAGTTCTATTCTGTCACCGATTCCAGCGGAAGTTTAGTGATTAATACAATGGAACTGATTGCCAATAATAATGAAGTTTTGTTGGGCACTAATCGCGGCATCTATTTGCTCTCCCTTCATGATGGAGCAGTATCTAGGTTGTCAGTTTTTGAATTCCTTAATACAGAACGAATTTATGATTTTCATAAGGAAAATAATTATTTGTATGTTGCCACCTCAGCAGGGTTCCATCGAGTAGATATTGGTCTCGGTTCCTCTTTGGCATCAATTAAAAGCTATTACAACAATGCTGCTGATTTGAGTAGTTTGGGAAGCAATCATGTTTTAAGTATTTATAAAGATAGAAATGGAGCTTTGTGGCTAAGTACTTTGAATGGTGTGAGTTTGTTTGATTCGCATTTACAAAAGTTTAATCACTATTCTGTAAAAGGTACCGGCCAAAAATTTTCTTCCTCAGGAGAGGTTTTTGGTTTGCTCTCAGACAAAAAGGGAAACCTATGGGTGGGGACAAGCAATGGTGTAAATATTATAAATCATGCTTTAAATAGTAGTAAGGCGCTCTTGAATATGAGTGGTCGAGTTTGCGCGTTCGAAGAGGACAATTCTGGAGGTATATGGGTTGGCGGTGCGAAAGGGCTCTTTGTGTATGAAGTAAAGGAGGCGAAACTAAACCATATAACTAAAGATGTTAACGGGCGTCAATTTTTGGATGGCGCTTCAGTACATGCATTGCTCATTGATCGCGATGAAAACTTATGGATAGGTAGTACTTGGGGGCTGCACAGCTACTCATTAAAAACCAAAAAAGTGATTAGTTATTACAATGATAAAAAAAATGAGGCCTCGTTGAGTGATAATCAAATTTACTCGTTACATGAGGATGATGCCGGAAATATTTGGGTTGGCACACTTAATGGTTTAAATAAGTTAGATAGAAAATCAGGGCTAATAAAGCGATATTTTCCAGAGGAAAAACTTGATCAAAAACAACTGTTTTGGGTTTTTTCTATCGCAAACAAGAAAAATCATGAATTTTGGTTGGGTACAGCAGATGGCCTATATTCCTTTGATTCAAAATCAGAGGCCTTTAAACGATTTGGTGGTGAGCATGGGCTTTACAATGAAAATGTATTTGGCGTAATTGTTGGGCAGCAAGGTGATGTTTGGGTAAGCACTAATAATGGATTGGCGAGGTTTGACTCAAAAACAGAGCGTTTTAGCGTTTTTGGTGCTTCATTTGGATTGCAGAATCAGGAATTCAACTTTTGCGCACACGAAAAATTAAAAGACGGGCGTATTGTTTTTGGTGGAATTAATGGTCTTAATATTTTCAATGAAAATGAGGTTGCGTCATTGTTGGCAATCAGGCTTCGAGCACCGACTATTACCAATATATCGACACTGGATAGAAACAATAATCGTAAGGAAATGTTTAATAATTACCAGGCAAATAATAAAGTTCCTTTTCGAGTTAATTGGTCGGATACGCTAGTATCGATTCAATTCTCAGCGCTTGATTATCTCTTCTCAAAAGATGTTGTTTATCGATATAAATTAAGTGGATACGATTCCGATTGGGTGTACTTGCCATCTGGACAAAGCAATTCCACTTATACCAACCTAGATTCTGGTCAATATGTGTTTGAGGTTCAAGCGAAAATTGGCAGCGCTAGCTGGAGTGAGCCGCAAAAAATGAATTTGGCCGTTTCAAGTCCTCCATGGTCAACCCCGCTTGCATACTCTATTTACATTTCATTCCCACTTTTTTTGTTGCTTTTTTATCTTTGGCGAAAAGACATTGCGTTGAAAAAGTTGAAGCTAAGTATTCTAGGTGCAACTTCAGAGATAACAAGGCAAAAGTTGGAGTTGGAATCAGTAAATAAGGATTTAGCTTTTGCTCTGCAGGCGAAAGAAAAGTTCTATAAACAGTTAACGCATGAATTGAGAACGCCTCTTACGTTAATTAAGTCTCCTTTGGAGTTTTTGTTATCTGGTATCCAAGAGGCACAATCCAGGTATTGGCTAGGTATTATTAAACATAATAGTACTGAGCTGGCGAGTATGGTTGATAATTTGCTCGCCTTATCCTCTGCTCAACAGGAAGCTAACCCTGATGATTTAGGTGCGGACGTAAAAGTGCTGTGTCAGGAACTGGTGGCTCACTTTGCAAATTTAGCGAATGATAAGTACATTTCGTTGGCTCTATTAGATGATGGCGAAAACTCATATGTGTTATGCAGTTCTGGCGATGTGAAAATAATATTAAGCAATTTGATTCTAAATGCCATTAAATACACGAACAAACATGGATCTATTTCCATTGATTTAAACCAAAAAGATAAAAATCTTATTGTTACTGTTTGCGATAGCGGAATCGGTATCAGTGAAGCAGATCAAAAAAGGCTATTTAATGAATTTCAACGGGGAGCAGACCCTAGAGTTAGTGGTATAGCGGGTTCTGGGTTGGGGCTGGCCGTTGTCAAAAGTTTGGTGGAAAAGTCATCGGGATCTATTTGTGTTGAAAGTGCGCTGAATCAAGGTAGTAAATTCATTTTAAGCCTCCCTTTAATGATGACGAATAAAGTGATCGCTAGGTCATCTGAATATTTTGCAGATGAAATAGTGATTTCCCCTTATCAAGGTGACTGTTTTGTTATATTGATTGTTGAAGATAATGTAGAAATCAACGCTCTAATTTGTGAAATGTTTTCAGATATCCACAAGTGCATTCCTGCATTTAATTTTAGTCAAGGCGTTGAGCTACTGAATGCCATGTCGCCAGACTTGGTTATCACTGATCTTATGCTATCCGATGAGCAGTCTTCACTTTCGGATGTAAATGGTGGCGTTGAATTTTGTCGGCTAATAAAGGGTGACGAATCATTACATCATATACCCGTTATTATGTTGACCGCACTTGCAGAGAAAAATAGTCAGCTTTATGGGTTGAGTCAGGGGGCGGATGATTATATATGTAAGCCTTTCGACACCAGAGACCTTTTGCTGCGTGTAAACAATAGGCTACAACAATTATCCAGCAGTAAGCGTTATTTTAGTGGCAGGGTTGTAGGCGTTGATAATCATCAGGGGGCTGGTGTCGAAATTCCATATTTCTCTGACTTAGCCGAAAAAATAAAAAGCGAGTTCGAAAATAATTTCCATAATCCTGAATATGGTATTGAAGATCTCGCCAATGTCATGGCGAAAACATCAAGAACATTGCAAACCTATTTTAAAAAAATGGATACGACATTCGGAGCCCTGCTGTTAGATTTTCGTATGCATAAGGCAAAGGAAAAAATAAGACAAGGTAGGCCGATTGGTTTGGCAGCTATGGAGTGTGGTATCAATGATGCTTCAAGATTTTCTAGCGCTTATAAAAAGAAGTTTGGTTTGTCTCCCAGGGAAGATAAATCAAAAACGTATTGATGGTGTCTTGGGAAGATATATATAACGTATAGGGTAATGGCGGTATGCTTAAGCGTTCATTGTTGTTTGTGCAAATACTAGTGTGTTTATCGGTTAGAAATGTTATCGGTGAGGAGATCGTACAGGTTGTGATAAGTGCAACCCCTACGATACCTGAAGGATTTAAAAAGTCCTTTTCAGTTGTTAGTTATACAGAGGAAGCTGCCGGCCCACTAAATTCAGATCGTCTTGAGGATGTTCTTGTTGCTGCCGGTGTTCAGCCGAGTAATCAAAATGCAGGAATGGAAACAAGCTTTTTTGTTCGTGGCTATCGAACCGACAACGGCAATGTATTTATTAATGGCCATCAGGATCATAGACGTTTTTATACCAGAGACTTGGAGACGGTTGAGCGTGTTGATTTGATTAAAGGGCATTCATCGGTATTGTTTGGGTCAGGTAGCCCCGGCGGCTCTATTGTGTATGCCGCTAAATTGCCAAAAAAAACTGCGTTCACAGATATGAAGTTAAGCGTCGGCAGCTACGATCACAAACGTATGAGCTTGGACTCTACTGGTGCAATCGGCGATACGGATTTGAGCTACCGCGCTGTGCTGGTTAGTCAAGATGCTAAAAATTTTATGCGCAATGTTAGTAATGATAAAAGCCTAGCCTTGTTGAGCCTGCTATGGAGTTATTCGAGTGGTGGTAATTTACGTTTTGAAACTGAGTCCACCAAGCTAGAAAACCCTTATAATTTTGGAACCGTGAGAGTTAATGGCAAGGTTTTGTATGATCAGTCTTACGTTGACCCAAGAGCTACTTCAGAGCGAGATTATCGAAGGAATAGCCTCTATTGGGAGCATGCATTAAATGATCAGTGGCATATAAGCGGTCTTTTAAGTTATGCAACAATGGATCGGCAAGACATGATGATGGGCTTTTATTACAAGCGCAGCGAAACTTCGTTGTTGGGGTATTGGGCAGATGCCAACAATGATTTTTGGCAAGGTAACAGTAAGCTTGAGTTAAAAGGTGCTGTACAAACGGGCACAATTGAACATCAAATAACCGTTGGGTTGGAATATGACAAGCTCAATAACCACCTCGATCGAATGGTCAGTACTGCATTTACATTGGATCCTATTAACCCCAGCTTTGATCGACCCATCCCACGGGCTAGCGCCAAACCACGCAATTTCCACTACCGTGATGATGATAGGCATGTCTATTTAATGGATAGTATTCATCTTGCGGGAGATATTAATATTTCTGTTGGGTTGCGAGCGAGCGATTTCCGCAATGATAATCTGTTGTCTGGTCAAATAGATGCCGAGCAAGATACCTTGGCAAGTTTGTTGGGGCTGAGTTGGCGGGCGAGCAAGTCACTTGAGTTTTATGGGAATAATACAAAGTCATACGAGCCTAATTCTGGAGTTGATAAAGAGGGTAACTTTTTTGAGCCCCGTGAGGCTACACAGGTTGAGGTAGGTATGAGATTTGCTCCCTTGCCAACACTTAGTATGCAGCTTGCGGCCTATGATCTAACGCAGTCTAATTTGCTTGCTGCGGATCCTCTTGATAGAGATTATCAAATTCCAACAGGCGGGCGTCAAACTCGTGGTATTGAGCTTGAATCTGAATGGGGGATTACGCAGACGCTACAATTGCGAGCCAGTTACAGTCACCTTAGTAATAAAGTGGTTGAGGACTTCCAGGGGTTGCTAGGTAAAACTGCCAGCGGCATCCCTAAGAATATGGGTTCTGTTCGGGTCAATTGGATTCCAAATTCTGTTTATTCTGCTAGCTTGGGCGTCATTGGTACAGGGCGTCGCTTTGGCGATTCTACTAACAGTTTCGTGCTGCCAGGATACGCTCGTGTGGACGCAGGATTATTGTATAGGTATCAAGCACTGACTTTTCGTTTGACGATTGAAAACCTAACTAATGAACGTTACATTGCAGCACCATTCGCGGAAGATGATTTATACCAAGGGAAGCTCCGAGACGTTATAGCGGGGGTAAGCTACCGCTGGTAGTCTAGGCGCAAGACGCAAACATCTTCTTCATACGCACAATCACCAAAAAAGGGCAGAGAAATCTGCCCTTTTTTTATGCTTATCAATTGGTTATACATCTTTTTCGCAAAACACCTAAACCTCTTCGTTTTTTGCATAACTGCTTATTCGGTGCTTCATATAGTCTCGCATACCTGGTGACGTAATTGAATGAGTTTTTTTGCTCTGCGGATTCTCTACGGCAGAAGAGACCAGCGAGTTTTGCGGTTAATCTCAGAATTAATTGGGACAACACCTATTCCATAAAGGCAAAGGAGTTAAAAATGAAACGTAAATTACTAACAATCACCACATGCTTATTTGTATTGGGGGCTGGTGGAGTGGTACCAACCGCATTTGCAGGGGATTCATCCACCGCTGAAAAATTTAAAAAATCATCAAGTGGTACAGGCCATTTTAATGGCGGCTTCTACGGTGAGACTGTCCGAAATTCAATAATGAATTTTACTCTTTCCGTTGAGATTATTTCGGGCGACAGCCTCGGTGTGATCGTTGATTCAGATGCGCAGGCTGTTTGCTCGCCATTTAAACGAATTAATAAGTCTCAATTTAGTGGCTCATGCATATTTAAAAAAATAGGCATGCATTCGTTGAAAATGGAGAGTAATGGCAATGTTGTTGGGACTGCGGTTATCCAAGTTAAAACAAATATAACTGCTGTGACTTGGGGCTCTTCTACTGGCAAAAATTCTGAGCCCGTAAAATTTGACGATCCAATAACGTTTACTGTTGCTGGTCAAAACTTACTGCAAGATAAACAACTTGCATTCGCCGTTAAAGATTGTGGTGAATCCAATGTAGAGGTTGGTACTCCAAGCAATACACTGCGCACATTCCAATGCACGTTTTACAAAGCTGGTGGAGCCAAAGCTGGATACATGCCCGGCGTCGTAAAGGATGAGCCAAATGGACAAGTGCTGTTTGATGGGTGGAGTGTTCCTGTTGAGGTGGCTGCCAAAAAATGAGTACGGCAACGCTTATTCGCGCAGTTAAACCGCACTTTTCCCCCCATTTAGACAAGCTTGTCGAAACAGTAGGTGTTCCTACTAGTGCGGTAGGCTTCAATTGCACTCCTTGTTGAGTGAGCAAACCTTATTAATATTCGATCAAACTTCATGGGGCTCAATATGATGCGCGCAATTATCAGTAAATATACCTTAGCTATAGCAATCTTTCTCTGTTTGTCTGCCTGTGGTGGTGGAGGGGGCGGAGGCGGAGGGAGTGGAGGGGTGGCTCCAAATGGAGGTGTTGGTATACCCTCGACATCTGTAGTCTCGTCTAGTGAAACGAGTTCGAGTGTAGCTAATACAGCATTTGTGAATGGTCAAGTTATCGATGGCTATTTACAAAGAGCGACAGTCTATTGGGATTGTAATAGTAATCAGTTTTTAGATATCGAAGAGGTATCTGCAACTACCTTAGAAAAGGGGATATTCAGTATTCCTAAACCTATTGGTTTAATGTGTAACCTAATCGCTAAAATTTCTGCTTATACGATTGACGAAGATACGGGCAGTGCGACAGGTATAAGTTATCAATTATTTCCGTTGAGATCGGATCTACAAAAGACAGCTGGCTCTATAAATATTACGCCTTTAACAACGCTAATTGCTTCAGGTGCATGGGAGACAGAGTCACTAGGTGAAGAGGCATTGAAGAAATATTTAGGTGTTGGTTTTTCTTCTAATACCGATGTAATTGCCAAAGAAAATGACTTGAAGGCTATTTATCAGGCCAATGTTAATCGCTTGGTTGCTAGGTTGCTGGAATCTTCACAGTCGATTAGTAATAATTCAAATGTCAATACCCCAGAGAAAGCTCTGAACGTTTTATATAAAGCTACCATGTCTGCGAAAAGATTACCTTCTCAGTATGCGTTGAATCCAAGTGAGGTCGTAAATCTGATGCTTCAAGATGGTAGTTTAACCGCTACTAATAGTATTTCAAATATAGATACCGATGGTGTTGAAATTAATACAATTGCTACACAATCAAATAACTCTGCCTCAATGGTAAAAATTCAAAAGCTTTCTGCGTCTTCGGATGTTGCCAGCGCCAACCTCACTAGGCCGCCTTTGGGCCAATTGCAAATTAATTACCTCACTAATCTCATCTCTGATCCAGATGTTCAAAGCGTTACCAGTTCTGGTGTCGTTAATTGGCACCTGTTGCCATGGAAAAAGCTAATTGTAATTAATTCCGAATTGATGAGGCTAGAATTTTACAGAGCTTCTGATCCTGCTATTTTAAGTATTAGAGAAGACAAGAAAAATAAGATTTCGCAGCTGAGTATAGATACGGATGCAGCAATATTTGATTTGCTTGGCACAACGCCTGACGCTAATAAATTGCAGCGTGTCTTGGATGGTATTGTTTGGGTGTCAAAACAAAGATCAGTAAGTGACATTGTGTTTTTGGTCGGGAGTTCGTACAACGTTGCTGAAGGAATTATTAAAGTTGCTAAACCTCCAATTCCTTTTGAATCTGCGGTTCTAAATATAAGAAAATGGAATAAAGCTGGTGGTAGATTTAAGTTGACAGAAAAGAGGGCTCGATTCTTTCTGGCCGCAGAAAAAGCGATGGCCGGAATGTCCTGTTATGTTTCCATAAAGGATCAATTCGATAAAATGGAGAATAAAGAGTTTGATGAGATCAATGCAATAGATTTATCCAACTTGCTTTTAAATACTACTGGCTGCGTAGCTG
>SXGR01184104.1_pt1 | contig 41746 bp, 33 predicted proteins | sample 3174711 | NCBI WGS metagenome assembly SXGR01 (sample SAMN11356860, study PRJNA531348) | freshwater metagenome | isolation source: freshwater sample F1-60 | place: China: Fuxian Lake, Yuxi | collected 2017-12-25
ATACATCAGATCATGCATCGAATCCTTCAGGAAAAAGCTTCCCTCACCTCGACTCATCCCACTACAGGGTTGAGAAAATCGGGACCCTGGCTACTATTCCTATACCCGTTTAGCACTAAAACCCGTGAACGCATACTCAATAACAATCCAAAGACATGGAATCCAGGTTTTTCAGGGAATATGTGGTGGTGTTCACCAAATGGAGGATCCACTTATTTGGGAGGGTGGGTAAATCCGGGGGGGCAAAGGGTACCAATTGATTATGAATTCAAATTTGGAGCTCAAAGGCCCGGGGGATTAAGAGGAAATGGAACACCGGGATCGTATACAGGTATAGGGTTGATTGTCAGTCCTAATTTTACCGGTATGCAAGTTATGTTCATTAAATAAAAAGCAAATCCATGACAATTATATTTTTTGTGGCGTTTCAAATTTTGGCAGAATTTAATGAACCATATAATTCATTAGATTCTTCGTGCCTGTTAACAAATAAAATGGAAGTAGATAGTCTACTTAACCATTTAATCGATTGGTCAAAAAAAGGACAAAAAAATGATTTGAAAACAGTTATTAAACTTATATCAGATTTGGAATTAATTTCAAAAGCAAACAAGGAAGTACAAAATGAAATTTTAAGACTAATTCATGAAATACTTGTAGAGGCAAACAAAGATGATGAAAATTTAAAAGACTCCTTTTTTAAGGAAATTAACGACAAAGTTAAAAGACTTGAATCATTTTTTGGACAAGATTCGTTTTATATAATTTTATTAAAAATAAAAATAATGTCTTTCAAATCAACAGCTTCAATAGATGGTATTTCTTACAAGGAATTTGAAATCGTAAAAACATCTTGTATAAAAAATTTTGGTTTAGAAAGCGTGTTGACATCAGAACTATATGTTGTTTTGTGTATGACTAATAACAGGATCAAAAAATGGAGTGAACTTAAGAAAAACTCAGAGATCTCACTGGATGTAAAAACAAAACTTGGAATTGATGGTCATAGAATTATAAAAACGGTAAGCTATTTAATAAAATCAGATGTTATGCTAGGCAATTACAGCGGTGCTATTAAAAATAAAGATAGACTTGAATCATATTTATTAGAAGAGACTGATGATTTCTATTTAAGGCCGCAGCTCAGAATTTTTTCCTCACTGGCAACCGCTTATGCCAAACTGGATAAACTAACCAACGCCATTTCGATGCAGGAAATGGCCGTCGCCGCCGCTTGTGAATTATTCAACAGTGATAGTCCCCAGGCAAAAGAACAGGCTCAGGTCCTGCGGGATTTGTTGGCAAAAAACAGGGAATTTACTTCCCTGAGGAATCTGGAGGACCGGTTCAAACTCCAACCGTTACCCCTTCAAAAAGGTGAAAAATAGTTATTCCAAGTTACGCAGTAGGAGTGTTTTTTTACAATTTATTGGTCAATTATGGGACCAGGATTGCCGTTTTTCCCAGGAATTTGGAGTAAGTCGAGTTCAAACCGGCATGTAGTCCCGACCGGTTGACCGAAATGGACGACTACTTTTGCGATTTTGGCAAGGGAGGTAAGAGTTGTCGCAGGGCCGCCCTAAGGCTGGTTCGAAACCATCCGCATTGGTTTTTACGGTTGAAAGCCATTGGAAACCAGGAACAACCGCTTTGAAACAGATCCGAAAAAGGGTTTTTTTGTCCCGATTTTTGCCGACGGATTTGACCTTTCCCGTGGAAAAAACCAGATATTCATGGTCCCAAATGCGTAACTTTGGTTAGTCCAACTCCCTAAAACAATCCATCCTCTCAATCAAAAACCACGGTTTTGTGATCGTATACCAATATTCGATGATTCAGGTGCCAGCGAAGGCCTCGCGAAAGGACGATCTTTTCAAGGTCGCGGCCCTTTTCCAGGAGGTCGTCAAGCGAATCGCGATGGGAGATCCGCATGACATCCTGTTCAATGATCGGTCCCTCATCCAATTCGTCGGTGACATAATGGCTGGTTGCCCCAATGAGTTTCACCCCTCGTTCGAAAGCCCGGTGATAGGGTTTAGCTCCAACAAAGGCAGGCAGAAAGGAATGATGCACATTGATGATTCGCCGTGGAAACCGGGCTACAAAATCAGGGGTAATCACCTGCATGTATCTCGCCAACACCACAAGGTCGACCTTGTGCGCCTCCAAAAGGGCCAATTGCCTTACCTCTGCTTCTTTTTTACTTCCCGGTTCTACAGGGACATGGAAAAAGGGAATCCCGTAGAAATCGCACCACCGCCTCCCTTCTTCATGGTTGCTTATAACCAAAGGAATCTCGCAGGCCAATTCACCGGATTGATGCCGATAAAGCAAATCCACCAGGCAATGGACGCTCTTGGAAACAAACAGCCCCACACGCAGGGGGCGGTCCGATCTCTCGAGTCTCCACCGCATGGAAAAGCGATCTGCAACCGGAGCAAATCGCCTGGGGAAATCCTCAAGAGTAATGTCGAAACCATCAAGGTCCCATTCCACTCGCATCAGGAAGAGGTCCCGTTCGGCATCCTGATGCTGGTCGGCATGGAGAATGTTGGCATTGTGTCTGGATAGAAAATCTGCCACTCCGGCCACGATTCCCTTTTGATCAGGACAATCAATCAACAAAATTGCGGTTCGCTTCATTGGAATTCCAAAAAGGTCAAAAGGATGGTTTAGAACTCCATCCGTTCAAGGGCACGGCAACCCCGATCCAGGGCAAGGAAGGTCGTCAATACTCCGAGAATGGTAGCCAATACAAATCCGCCTGCCACCACTACCCAAACCCCAGGCGCAGGGCCGTTAGGTCCAGCCAGGGCTTGGGACATATGCCATGGAATGGCCCCCAAACCGAGCATTAACAATAAAAACACCAAGCCTACGATGAGATTGAGGGTACCGCCAAACCCTACCGCAATTTTGGACGGATCGGTCTCCCTGAAATTGGGCATTAGGGTTCCAAGCCCCACCCCAAGGGCCGAGAGGCCTGAGCTAATGAGCACCAAAAGGCCTACATGGATGGCCATTCCCGACAGAGGCAGGGTGAGGGAAAAATCCGAAAGGACCACCAGGGGAAGGGTCACGAATAGGGAACCATAAAAGGAAAACCAAAATTTTGCCATCAGCATCCTTCTGCGCTCGATGGGCATCAGACCAAGTACCCAAAAACGCCTCCCTTCCAGGGAAAGTTGGGGGAAAACAAAGCGGCCTGTGTAGGTACACATGAGGAGGGTCAGGCTCAACAAGTTAAGAAAACCAAGCCCCACCTGGAAGGGATACTCGATCTCCTTGGGAAACATTCGTTTGAGGTTGGAAAAATAAAGGGCCAACAACCCAAGGAATACAACGACCTGGCCCCATTGCTTTGGATCGCGGCGAAAGGACCGGAAATCCTTGAGCATGAGGGCCGCAAGTCCCCTGTCCCCAGGGGCAAACCAATGAAAAATCCTGTCAATCCACGCTTGTGTTTTCGAGGTTGTCGCCTCGGGATTGACTGAAAGCCTGTCCACTCCCCTTCGGTAAGCAAGCTTTGCCAAGGTTGCCGCCAAAAGGTAGGCAAAGGCTCCATGGGTCCAAACCAGTGCCAAATACCATCCCGCCGTGGTAATGTCTCCAAACGCCACGGCACGAAGCCCCCTGGAAATCCAATAACTTGGCAAAACAGGAAGGCTAGCCACCTGCACCTGCCCCAGGGTTTTTTGCAAAAGATCTTCCCCCATCTGGATGTCCCCCTGACGGAGTCCACGAAGGGTTCCTGCGATCCAAAAAGAACCAAGTAAAATCGGCACGATCACGGCCATGGAAACCAAAAGTGTCCGTCCCTTGGGTAGATAATTGACCATTAAAAGACAGAAAATCGCACCTACAGAACCGGGAATGAGGGCAAAGCCAACAAAAAAGAACGGCATCAATAAATAAAACAGGGGGCCTGCTCCTACCGAAAGGGCATAGGCCAAAAGAATGGGCCCCCCCAAGAGAAGGAAGGCCCAGGAACTAAACGACCCGGCCACAAAAAATTTGTAGGCAAATACTTGGTCCTCCCCGACCGGTTTGCTCAACAGAAAAGCGGTTTCCGCCGAGTCAAACAGGCTCGCATGAAGGATCAGGCCTGTGGAGAAAACCAGAAGGCCAGCCAGGGACAAGAACAACATGTCAAACAAAAGGGCGACGATATTGCCACCCAAAGGAAGCTTTTGATCGACAAGAAATCGGAAACCACCATAGGAGACACCAAAGACAAATAAGACCACGATCAGGCTACAAACCCCGATAACCACAGGCCGGATAAACGAGAATGCTGAAAAATTCTTCCATGTGTTCCAGGCGATCTTGGCCCCCAATCGCAGGAATAATTCGGCCCCTACTGAGGGAAAGTGGGACTTTTTTGCCATAGGTTTGCCGGTCATTACCTGGGGTTCCCCCCTGTTTGGATGACCGTTTCAACCAGGGATTCCTCTTCCGTCAGGCGAAGAAAAACCTCTTCAAGGGAACCTTGGAGGGAGGCCTGGGCCTTGAGGTCGGAAACCTTGCCTAGACCAATGAGTTTTCCCTTGTTAATGATGCCAATGCGCGTGGCCAATTCCTCAACCACATCGAGGGAGTGCGATGACAGGAAAACGGTTGTGCCTTGTTCCGCCTGCTCGCGGAGGATGTCCTTGAGTTGACGGACGCTTCGAGGGTCAAGCCCAACCGTCGGTTCATCAACAATCAAAAGCCCGGGTTCATGCAAAAGAGCGGAAGCAAAAACGGTCCGTTGCCTCATACCATGGGAATAGCGTTCGGTAAGGTGGTCAATAAAGTTTTCCAAACGAAATAATTTGGCAACATGAGCAAGGCGTTCGGCCGCATAATCCTTTTCAAGGCCGTGCATATCCGCGACAAATTGAAGGAATTCACGACCCGTGAGCTTGTCGTAAAGGTAGGGCAAATCAGGTACATAACTCATGGTTGCCCTGGCCTTTCGGCCCTCTTTCAGCAGATCAAAGCCTCCTATCCGGATGGTCCCCCTTGTCGGGTAAAGCAACCCACAAAGCATCTTAATAGTGGTTGTTTTGCCCGCCCCATTGGGCCCGAGGAATGCAAACAATTCTCCCCGGGGAATAACAAGGGTCATGTCGTCAACCGCTGGGGATCCCCCATATACTTTCGACACGCCGAGGATCTCGATCATCGGCCCAGTTGCATCAGGCATCATTCCTCCCTTTCGAGAGTCCACCGATGGCGAAACTCCAAAACCACATCCTGTTTCATTACCCTGCCATTGTTGGGGTCGACCCAGATATCCATCTGGCATTCCTCCGAAACCGCCCGTAGCCTACGGCAAATCACCGCCTTGGGATCCTCTTTTTTCCAGGATTCCAAAAGGGCCAGGACTTCTACCTGCATTCGTTTCCCGGAAATGCGACTCCCGGCGGCCCCATGCGATAAATCCCCCAGGGCATCGACACAGATGACCGTCCATTTCGACCCGGGGTTGAGCCTACCCAGTCTCCAAACGGGCATTAGTGGAAACCAAACCATTCCGGGGTCGCCAATCTCCACCATGGGGAGTTCCCTCGTGGTTTCCCTTCCCCGGAATGTTTCGGAAACCTTCCGGGCCAATTTGCCATTTTTGACGATACCCTCCATTTGAGCCCGTCCTTCCAGGGCAAGGTTGAGTGGGGGTTGCAGTTCCCATTTCCCTGAAATGGATTGGAGGTAGCCATTACGGCCGGTGGTGTATTCTGTCCGCAGGGATTTAAAAATGGTGGAGATACCCGATCCAGGCATGGGAGCAAGGTCCATCCAAAAAAGGAACGATTCAACCGGTTTTTCGGTGTAATCAAGGCCCGAAATACCCCGGTATAACTCTTTGCCGTCACTAAAAATCCTCCACCTTGAAGAAGTCCGGCTTCCCACGGTTTCATCGGATAAAGCAATAAGGACAGGAGCGGGCATATCGATCGACCAAAGGGGCAAATATTCGGTCAAAAGGAGCCAACTTGTGGTTAGGATCCATCCGCCCAATATCAAAATCACAGCCCAACGGGGTGGCATCTGCAATGGTCTCCAAGGCACGGAATCTCCCTATCATGTTAAGAACCCGGGTGGCATCCTCAAATGCCCCCTGAAGTACCCATGGGAGGCCATATGAAAAGTCTGGTTGTAGGCGTGCCCAGTGAGGTCAAAAACCATGAATACCGGGTGAGCCTTACCCCTGTTGGGGTCGAAGAGTTATCCCTTAGAGGCCACAAAGTCCTTATTCAGGCAGGGGCGGGCCAAGGATCCGGGATCCCCGATGAGGCCTATCGCCATCAAGGCGCGGAAATCGTTGCGGACGCCAAAGCGATTTGGTCCAGGGCGGATTTGGTCGTTAAGGTTAAGGAACCCATGAAGGAAGAATGGCCTTTGATGCGAAAGGGGCAAGTGGTTTTCACCTTTTTCCATTTTGCCGCGGACAGGGACCTTACTGAGGCCGTTTTGAAATCGGGAATCAGTGCGGTTGCCTATGAAACCATTCGTGACTCCAAGGGAACCCTGCCACTTTTGACCCCGATGAGTGAGGTCGCAGGGAGGATGAGTATTCAGGAGGGAGCCAAATACCTCGAGCGACCTTTTGAAGGCCGCGGCATCCTATTGGGCGGAGTTCCAGGCGTGGCTCCAGCCCAAGTGGTCGTTCTGGGGGCTGGCGTGGTAGGTGCCAATGCCGCCCGGGTTGCGGCAGGTTTGGGGGCCCATGTCAAAATCCTCGATGTAAACCTTGACAGGCTCCGGTACCTGGCAGATGTTATGCCACCCAATGTTTCAACCCTTTTCAGTGACCGACACAACATTCTCCAGTCTTTAACCAGTGCAGATTTGCTTATCGGATCCGTACTCATTCCAGGCGGTAGAGCCCCTCGTTTGGTGCGCACCGAGGACCTAAAAAGGATGCCTCCCCGTTCCGTCATAATTGATGTCGCCATCGATCAGGGTGGGTGCGTGGAAACAAGTCGGCCTACCACCCATGAAAATCCAACCTTCATGGTAAACAATGTCGTTCATTATTGTGTGACAAACATGCCCGGGGCGGTGGGCCGCACTAGCACCTATGCCTTGACCAATGTAACTTTGCCCTATGTGCTTGACTTGGCCAATAAGGGACTTAAGGGTGCCGTGATGGACAATCCAGGTTTGGCGTTGGGGCTAAACATTCATGATGGCAAGGTAATCCAGCCTTTGGTTGCTGCTGCCTTTGGCCTCCCCTGTGAAGGGTTACTTTTTTAATGAGTGGAGACCTGTTCGACCCTGAACCCAAAGCCCTGGAAGTTTCCGAACTGCTTTCCGGAATCAAGCAGCTTTTCCAACCCATGGCCAAGGTTATGGTAGCTGGTGAGGTTTCCAACCTGACCCTCGCCAAAAGTGGGCACGCTTACCTGACCCTAAAGGACGCCAAGGCATCGCTCAAGGTGGTTGCGTTTCGTAGTGTCGTATCCCGCGCCCGCTTTCAGTTGTCCCAGGGAATGCGCCTTAGGGTTCTTGGAAAACTGGATGTCTATGTGGAAAGGGGAGATCTCCAATTCAATGCCCAGGAACTGAGCCCGGAAGGAATCGGCGCCTTGGAGTTGGCGTTTCGGCAACGCAAAGAAAGGATGGAGTCGCTTGGGTGGTTTTCTCCCGAACGAAAGAGGCCTATCCCCGGGTTTCCCAGAGTCATTGGAATCATTACCTCCCCTACTGGTTCAGCGGTTCGGGACATGTTGGAAACCATTAAAGAAAGGTGGCCCATTGCCCGTGTGGTGGTGGCGCCATGTCAGGTCCAGGGACACGGATCCGCGGAACAAATGGCAAAAGCCTTGAGCCTGATGGCCAACCTGGATTTCGAAACAGGTGGCCCACCGGATGTTATCCTGCTAGGTAGGGGTGGTGGCAGCATGGAGGACCTGTGGGCCTTCAATGAAGAGGTTTTGGTTCGAGCCATTGTCTCCTGTCCCATTCCCGTTGTTGCCGGTGTGGGCCATGAGGACGATGTGACATTGGTCGATTTGGCAGCAGACCTAAGGGGCCTTACTCCCACGCACGCCGCCCAGTGTGCAACTCCTAAACGAACCGACTGGGCTGCCCGAATCGATTCGCAAGCCATCCGCATGGGGCAAATTCTTAACCTGAAGCTGGCGGATTGTAACCGCAATTTGGAATCGCTCGCTCGTCGGTCCGGGTGGCACCGTCCAAAAGAGTGGGTTCGGGAAAAACAAAACAGGCTGAAAGATTGGGAAGGTCGACTCCACCAAGCTTGCCTTCATGCCCTTGCCGTCAAACATTCCCATCTCGAATCATTTAAAGATCGACTTGCACTACTCAATCCCTTGCAGGTGTTGGAGCGCGGATATAGCCTGACCTCTCCATGGATGGGAAACCGGGTTTCCACCCTTTTACGCGACGCCGCCGAAATCCATCCCGGAGACCTCCTTGAAACCAGGCTGATGCGTGGGTCTGTAATTAGTCGGGTAGAGCGGATTTTGCCCCATCAAGAGTCTATTATCTCCTACAAAGCCAACACGGAAAACCAGGAATGAGCTCAAACCAAGCCGACACAATTCCATTGGAACAAGACCTCCAGAAGCTTGAGGATACGGTTCGGGCCCTGGAGGGGAGTGGCCTGCCTTTGGAGAAACTCCTCGAACTCTATGAGGAGGGTATTCGCATTTATCGCCGCTGCCACGGTAAACTCCAAAGTGCACAACTAAGGGTGGAGGCGATCAAAGTGGATGCGGATGGTCGGCCAGTGCTTGAACCTTTTGACCACCAGAGTAGTATTGAATCGGCCCGGAGTTCCCTTCGCCTTCGGTCCGAAGAGGAATAGGCCCATGGAAATGAAGGCACACTTCGACAACCTGAAGGACCGGGCCAACCAGGAGCTTGACCGAATCCTCCAGCCGCACTCCGGGATGCCCGAGAGTTTGCTTGAAGCCATGCGGTATAGTGTTTTGGCTCCAGGCAAGCGAATGAGGCCACTATTGGCACATTTGGGATTCGAATTGTGCAAACCTGCCGATTCCATTCCGGTTAATCCCTGGCCTGCGGCTTGTGCGGTAGAGTTTGTTCATGTCTATAGCCTGGTTCATGATGACCTTCCGGCAATGGACGATGATGACCTCCGCAGGGGAATTCCCACATGCCACCGGAAATTCGGCGAAGCTCTTGCCATTCTGGCTGGGGATGCCCTGCTTACCTTGGCCTTTGAGATTTTGGCGGAATCCTACCCGGGAAACCTGGGAACAGAAACCATTTTGGAACTGGCAAAGGCTTCCGGAAGGACAGGTATGGTGGCCGGGCAGGTGGTAGACCTTGCTTGGGAAGGAAAAATTCAACCCAAGGAGGGTGAAAATGGCGAGAAGTGTGTCTCCAAGTTGGAATCACTTCATATGCGGAAAACAGGTGCCTTGATACGCGGGGCCTTGCGCCTTGGGGCGATGATCGGCCTTGGGGAAACCAAATCCCCCAGGGCCTTGGAAACTTTGGATAGGCTATCCCGCTTTGGAACATGGTTGGGGTTGGCGTTTCAGATCACCGATGACCTGTTGGATGTCGAAGGAGACGCCTCCAAAGCGGGGAAACGATTGGGAAAGGATGCGACCAGGGGAAAATTGACCTATCCGGGGCTCATAGGCATCCAGGCAAGTCGTGACCGCCTCAATGAACTGGAAACCATGGCCCTTGAAGTCCTCAAACCCTTTGGAGAGAGTTCCCTGGCTTTAAAATCCCTGTTGGGAACGGTCCTCCGTCGGGATCATTAGGGCAAATGTTTTTGGGGATACGAAGGGCCTCCAGGAGGAGGATTCCAAAGGTAACATTTCACTTGGCCTTATGTTTGTTCCCGATCCATTTCAGTATCGATCGTCACCAGTCGAGGTGAAGGCTGGTTCCGATTATTCAAAACCAGATTACACTTTTACAATAACAAACAGAGGAGGCCCATTTCTAAGAGAGTATGCCTGAATCAATGTTGAAAAACCGACCTAATCTTACTAAAATAGGCCGTGAGATATTGCACCAGGGAAGGAGCCAAACCTATGGATTTGCTGCTGGGGGGAATCAAATCCCCCAAAGACCTGCATCAGCTTTCCGAAGAACAGCTTAAGCAACTTGCCCAGGAAATGCGGGATGAGCTGGTTCGTATCCTTCGGGTGCGGCCTGCCCATTTTGCCAGCAACTTGGGTGTTGTGGAACTTTGCCTTGCTTTGCACCTTTCCTTTGACTTTACCCAGGACCGGCTCATTTGGGACACAGGCCACCAAATCTATCCCCACAAACTGATCACCGGCCGCTATGAGTCCTTTGGATCAATCCGAACCAAAGGTGGAATCATGGGCTACCCCAACCCTGCTGAAAGCGAATATGACCTGTTCATGACAGGCCACGCTGGCTCAAGCGTTTCCACGGCCCTTGGGCTAAAAATGGGGGATGTGGTCAATGGCCATCATGATCGCCATAGTGTAGCCGTGATTGGTGATGGGGCTCTCCCTTCGGGCATCGTTTTCGAAGCACTTAATAATGCGGGAGCCTTAAACAAGAATTTCCTCGTCATCCTCAATGACAACGCCATGTCCATTTGCCCAAGGGTGGGCTCCCTGGCAAAATGCCTCGATCAGGCGAGGATGTCCGATTTGTACCTTGGTTCGAAAAGGCACATACGCGACCTTTTGCAAAAGGTGCCCCTTGTAGGCGGCATGGCCACGCATTTTCTTGAACAAGCCAAGGAAGCGGTCAAGGCTTTTTTCCACGGTGGTGTCCTCTTTGAAGAGCTGGGCTTTCGCTACTTTGGTCCTATCGATGGCCACAATCTTCCCGAATTAAGGCGTTGGATCAATGATGTCAAGCAGCTTAAGGGGCCGGTTTTGCTTCATGTCCTGACGAACAAGGGCGAAGGCGTGGCCCAGGCCAGTGCCGATCCGGTCACCTATCACACCCCCCCAGTGTTTGAAGAGGTTGGCCCGGAAAGGACCATTCTGTCGCTAAAAAAAGGTGGTTCCAAAGCGTACACGGATGCGTTTAGCGCAGCCATTCATGAAAAGATGGGAGCGGATAACAAGGTTTCCATCATCACTGCCGCCATGTGCCAGGGTAACAAGCTCGAAAAAATTCGCATGGATTATTCCGATCGCTTTTTCGATGTGGGAATCTGTGAAAGTCACGGGGTTGCCTTTGCAGCGGGTATGGCAAAGGTGGGTGCCAAACCCATTGTAGCGATCTATTCCACCTTTTTACAGCGTTCCTTCGACCAAATTTTCCAGGAGGTCTGCCTGCAAAACCTGCCCGTGGTTTTCTGCATGGATCGGGCGGGATTCACCGGCCCGGACGGTCCTACCCATCATGGGGTGTACGACATCCCCTATATGCGCATGTTTCCGAATATGGTCGTTATGGCTCCTGGGGATGAAGCCGATGTCAAGCCCATGCTTGACTTTTCCCTTGGGAATAACAGCCCGGTGGGAATTCGTTATCCCAAAGCCCCTTTGGAAAATCATGAACGAAATGTTGCCCCGGTGGAGCTTGGAACCGCAGAAGTTTTTGAGTGGGGAGACGATGCTATCTTTTTGGCGTTTGGCACCCTTTTGGGGAATGCGGTAAAGGCCGCCCAAATCCTTCGGAATGAGGGCTATTCTGTTGGAGTGGTTAATGCCCGGTTTGCCAAGCCCCTTGACGAAACCATTACCCTGAAAGCGATCTCCCAGGCGGCGGTGGTTGCAACCATCGAAGAGGGATCTCTCGAAGGCGGGTACGGATCTGCGGTGCTGGAGGCTTGCAACCGGGCCGGGGTGGATTCCCGGAATGTGGTCCGGTTGGGCCACCCCGACCGCTTTATTCTCCACGCCGAACGCACGGAACAACTTCATGAAATTGGCCTTGATCCGGATGGTATGGCCAGCACTGTTCGCAAACAGCTCCAATTACGGGCTCCCCAACCGGGAGTCCGGCGGGTCCGCAAAAGTGGGGCGAGCCAAAGCGCTTAGGCTCCCAATCAGGTCAGCCAACCTTACCGGGAAAAAAACCTGACCCTTTGGTCCAATCGGAAAGGATTGCGATGAGGCTTGTCGTGTTGGGAAATGCCCTCCGACATGGGGTATCGGAAGCGGCTGTCCAGATTATTCCCCAGTTAGAGCGTAGGGCCGATGTTCGCATTGTTGACCTTCATCAAACCGCAAACCTCTCCGAAATTGAGGCCGATTATGCCATCGTGCTGGGGGGTGACGGTGCGATCCTCCGGGCGGCCAGGCAAATGGGATATCGCCAAATTCCCACGCTAGGGATCAACTTGGGACGGCTTGGTTTTTTGGCGGAATATCAGTGTCAGGAAATTCCCCACATTCTCGATTCGCTGGAATCCGGCCGCTTTAGCCTTACCCATCATCTCATGCTGGAATGCATCGGGCCCAGCACCGATAAACCCATTTTGGGGTTAAATGATTTGTCCATCAAGTCAGGGCCACCTTTTCGAATGGTGGAACTGAGCCTGTTCATTGATGGCTGCGAAGTCAGCCAATATCGGGCAGATGGGGTGCTCATCAGCACTCCGGTAGGGTCCACGGCCCATAGCCTGGCCGCCGGGGGCCCTATTCTTGGCCAAGAAATGGAGGCGTTTGTCATTACCCCCATTTGCCCGCATGCCCTTACCAGTCGCCCCTTGGTAGAATCTGCCGCCCGTGAACTTGTCCTGAAGCTTTGCGGTGACCGGGACCGGTTGATGGCGATTGTTGATGGCCAGGTTGAGATCCCCCTGGAACCGAATGGGTTAATCACCATCCGCAAAGCGCCCGTGTTTTTCCAGCTGATTAGGCTATTGGATCGTTCCTTTTACCGGACCTTACGGGAAAAACTGGCCTGGGGCACCCTTCCAGGGTTTCGAACCGAGTTATTGCCTGGTTCCCCCTCGACCGACATTAGGTCCCCCATATAGAATGACATCCTCAGCTCTTTTTCTTCCATATTATCAGGGAATGGGTATTCCATGAATTTCTCGCTCGATTGGTTCGTTCCGGGGTTTTTACTCTGTTTGTTGCAGGTAATCCTTGCAATTCCATGGTTATTAGCCTCTGGATTGGTCCAAAATCCATTAAAACGCGGGTTTGCCACCCTCCTACCCCCTTCTATTGCCGGTCTCCTTGCCTGTGTGGTCCTTCCGATAACGGTCATTAATACCTTTGAAGCGGATATTACCGAAGGAATGGGCCAATGGTTCGCCGCCATTGCCCAACTTCAATTGGTCCTGGATACCTTCATTATAGGGGTTCCTCTTCTGGGAATGCTTTGGCCCAAAGGTGGGGCGGTAGCCCAGGCCGCTTTCCGAGAGGGTGTTCGCCAACCCATGTTTTGGCTGCTGGGTGGCATGGGTTTTCTGATGATGCTGGCGGCCCCGATGGTACCTTACTTCACCTTTGGTGAAGACGACAAAATGGTGAAGGAAATCGGCTATGACCTCCTCATGCTTTGCGGTGCCATTTTCGGCGCTTTGGCCGCTGGTTTTTTTGTCAGCGAAGAAATCGAAGGGCGGACCGCAGTAACCCTTCTCAGCAAACCCGTTTCCAGGCGCCAATTCCTCATTGGCAAATTCGTTGGCATCCTTATGGCCGCATTGCTCATGATTTCGGTTCTTGGAACCTGGTTTGAGGTGACGATCTTCCTCAAGCGCCACATTGAAAGAATGGACCCTATCCCGGTTGGGGAATGGCTTCAATTATTGACCAATCAGGCCAGGTTGCCTAATAGTGCATTAGGGATCTTTCGAGGCATAAGTCTATGGGTAGGAATGCTTTATGAGGTTGGTCCCGGGGTGTTCCTCTCCGGTTGGCAAATCACCCTTCTTACCGCCATTGCCGTTTCCTTGGCAACCCGGCTTCCGGTCACGGTCAATATGCCTGTGATTCTATCCATTTACCTCATGGCTCACCTGACCCCGGTTTTGGTAAAAATTGGTGCCATTGCCCGGGCCGCCTCGCCGAACGATCCAGTCGCCACCCTTCTGGAGTTTACTGGACGCGTTTTTGACACCGTTTTGCCCTCATTGGAGTTTTTCCGGGTCGGGCCGGCCATGCTTGGGGATGCCCCTCCGGCCCCAGGCCCATTTCTTGCTTATATTGGGATGGTTAGCCTTTACGGAATAATGTACACCACGGTTGCCCTTTTGCTTGGCCTGATCCTTTTTGAGGATCGGGATTTGGCATAAGGACCTATCGCAAAACATGCCCTAACCTGGTCTGGGTGCGTATGTTAAAGCGTTAGCCAAAAGTTTGGGAGCCGTCGATGAAAACCATCCCTGCTTTCCCAGCATGGGCAATGCGCCGGGCCCGAAATCAATGTTGGGGCCACCCCCATTATGGTCGTTTGAGCCTCCTGGGCTCATGCCTGGTTTCCCTATGCCTTGGCCTTTTGGTCTTTCCCCTTATTTCCAGTTTCCTATTACTCCTTCAATTGGGAACGATTTCAGCCCAATCCTCCAATGAGCCCCGCCTTTCCCAAACGCTTACCAGAAGCTGGGGATTTGACCTCCCCCAGGATCGTTTGGATGCCTTGGAACAATCCGGCGTAAACCCAATGGTGGCAAAATCCTTGGCCTTTGAAACTCAAACCTCGGAAATATCCCAAGAGCTTTGGGGGGGGATGGTAACTCTTTTTGCGAAACAAAATGGTATCGATCCAGCGACCGTTCGTCCAGGGAAAGATGGTGGACTAACAGGCATCCAACTGCGCTTGGCTGCCTCCCGATTTGGGACAATGGCATGGGTTCATGGTATATTTGGAAAGCTTTCCGGCGCACACCAAACCGACTCTGCCCTTGGGTGGAATTTTATGTTCAGCTCCCTTCTTTGCCTTGGCGCAATTTGGGGGCGATTTTTAGCCAAGGTTGGTGCCCTTCGTGCCGCTTCCGAAGGTGGAACCCGACTTGGCTTGATGATGGTTGCCCAATCCCAAAACCTCCAACGCCTTCGGATTTTGCCTCAAGCGGTTAACCAACTATTGCCATTGGAAGAGGGATTGGCCACCCTCACCCAATTCCTTGCTCGGGAAATTGCCAACCGGTATGGGCTGCCCCTTCTTTGCCTTGGTCTTTTTTTGGTAGGACTGTGTACCGGAGTGTGGTCATTCCTTGGACTCCTTGGCGTGGCACTTTTGATCATTGCTGCACGATTGGGATGGGATTTAATGGTTTCGGATGCCAAAGAGGTTGGCCGAATAGGTAGCTTATCCCTGACGGGCCTGCTTCACGAAACACTTCTTCCCGTCCGTTTGACACACAGCCTTGGAATCGAGGGTGCCCAACAAGGGCATGCTGAACATTGGGTTGATCGCCTTGGGGCTTCCCGCCGCCGGATGGTTTGGTTGATTTGCACCTATGGAGCGGTAGAAGCGATTAGTATTCTGGTGATCCTTGGGGCAGGGTTGGTTATAGCCTGGGTCGGGCTTCGTGGGTCGGTTGAGGGTTTGGCAATGGCTCTTGGCGGGGCATATTGTGCGGCCGGGATTCAGGTAGCTGCTATAGAAATGGCCAGGTTGGCCCGACGGGGTGAAGTTGTGTCACCCCTTGCCGCCACTCTCTACGAGTTTATTGATGAACGGGATCCACCCATGCGGCCGGGAACGCTTGCCTTGGGCCCATTAGTCGAAAAATTGGAACTTGATGATGTTTGCCTTCGGGAAGAGATATCGGGGAAACGGCTCTTGGAAGGGGTCACACTTTCACTCCCTGTGGGACATCGGGTTGCACTTGTTTGTGAAGATCCAAATACAATCCATGCCCTTTTCGCAGTTCTGGCAAGATTGGTGGAACCCAATTCGGGCGATATCCGCTTTGATCGGACCAACCTCCGTTCCGCCCGTGAGGATGACCTTCGGCGGCAAGTATCCCTTATCTGTCCTTCGGATGGAATGCTTCCCGGGACGGTCCTTGATAACCTGATTGCGGGGCGGGAAATCAACGAGGCTGTGGCGATTGATTCCGCCAAGCGCGTTCACCTCGACAGGTTGATACGCGACCTACCTGAGGGATATCAAACCATTGTGGATGGAAAAGGTGCCCCACTTTCACCCCTTTCCAGGCATTTGCTATCCCTGGCCCGGGTCATTTCTGCAAATCCCTCATTGATCCTTTGGGAGGATCCCGATTTCCCCCTTTCCCCATCGGAAGCGGCTCTTTTGGACGATGCCTGCAGGCGCTGGTTTGACGGAAAAACGGTGCTGATGCTCGCCCGTCGGGTTTCAACCCTAAAACATTCTGAAAAGGTCTTTTATTTCCGGGGTCCATCCCTTGAAGGATTTGGAAAACATCCAGAATTGATGGAAACATCGGGAGAATATCGACATATTCTGGGGCGGATTATAGTTGAATCAGGTAATAAATAATTCGGATTCCTGGCCTAATTGCAAATGCCTTTATCCAAGGAAATTCAAAGCGTTGGGGAATGGGGACATTTCATGGTAATGGATCCGGGAACATGGCTGCCAGAGGACTTTGGACTACCTTGGAGCGATCCCGGGCATCCCTTCCATACCGACCATATGAAGCTTGCGCTTGAGGAAGCCTCCATTGCTTTTGCTGAGGACGAGGTTCCTGTTGGGGCGGTGATTGTTTCGTTGGATAAAGGAGTCATCGCAAGGGCCCACAATCAGCGGGAAATGCTCAAAGACCCCACCGCCCATGCCGAAATGGTTGCCATAACGCAATCCGCCCAATATTTGAAATCTTGGCGATTGGAAAATTGTGTCCTCTATGTCACACTCGAACCCTGTCCCATGTGTGCCGGGGCCATTGTTCAAGCCCGATTACCCCATGTTGTGTATGGTTGCACAGATCAAAAGGCCGGGGCCTGTGATACCCTTTATCAAATCACCAATGACCCAAGGCTAAACCACCGTAGCCAAGTCATGGGTGGAGTAATGCAAAAAGAATGTGCGGCCATCCTGAGTGATTTCTTTAGACAAAAAAGGCTTTTGGGAAAAAAATAAGCATCCTTGCACCTTGAATGGGTTGAATCCTTTCTTTTCCCAATAATCCTAAGACCCCTTACATAAGGATTCCTTGGCATGATCCTCCATGCATTCCCATTCTTTAGGCACGCGTTCCGGGCACCAAACCTGCCCCTGGGTTATAATGGGTAAGGAATGGTATTGTTTTTGGCGGCTAGTAGGAGGTGGGGCATGCTCCGTTTCGCCCTGCGTACTTTTGTGGTAAGCTTGGTTTTGAGTGCCTTAATTGCCTCAAGTGCCATTTCCCAAACCCGATCAAGGGAATTTACTACTCCCAATACTCCCAAACGCGGCCAGCTTGAATCCCTCAATCTGATCCATATGTGGAGCGCAAATCTCCCTATGGAAGACAAGCGGGATGGGGTACATGATATTTGGTTTGTGGGAGGCCAGGTTCTCGCCCAAACCCATCGGGGTGTGGTTGCATGCTACGATGCAGAAACCGGCACCCAGCTTTGGCACACTTTGCCTGGCCAGCCTTATCAAGTGACATTGACCCTGGCATGGAACAATAAGCTGGTCTTTGCCGTCAACAACGGCAGTATTCATGCCATCAATCGTAAAACGGGCAACCTTGACTGGCGATTCCCCATGGCAAGCAACCCATCCGGCCCCATGGTTGCGGATGAGTTCCAGTTATTCATACCAACCGAAAACCGCCACATTATTGCCATACATTTACCACAACCACCCACAAAAACCAAGACAAAGCAACCACTGTTTAAAGAACCTGAATTGCGCATTGGGGGTCGGGGGGTCAATCTCCAAAAGGAACAAAAAAAAGACCAGGAAAATGCCAAAGATGCATTGCGCAATCCCCAAGCCAAGCCCGATCCAAGCAATGAACCAAGCCCCGCTCCCAAGGAAGACCCTGCCGCACCCAAACCGGGTGCAGCACCGATGGCTCCCGAAGATCCCATGGCCAAACCTGTCATTCGCACCGTGGAGGATGATATCCAGGTAGCGGAAGTCGACGAACCGGTTTTGATGGCAAAACTCAATTGGGCAGGCAACACCCGAAGCATCATCCCATTTCGCCCCCTTATTACGGAAAAATATATCCAGGCCGTGAATTACCAGGGTGATACTTTCACCTTTCTGAAGGAAGGAAACCTGGTGTTGAAAAACACGGAAGAACTGCATGTTCCCGATTTGCAGATCCGGGGAAGAGTAAACCACCAGCCTGTTCAGCACAACAAAACGAGTTACATAGCAACAAGTGACGGTGCAATCATTGCCGTGGATATTGAACAGGGTACCAAACTTTGGGAAAGGCCCCTCAGTTCGCCAGCCGATCGTCCTTTGTTTTGCACGGAAGAGGATGTTTTTGTCATTACGGCGGAGGGGTTAACCCGTATTGATGCCCGGACCGGAGCAATTGCCTGGAACTTTTCCACTGGTTTAAGGGTAAAGCATTTTCAACCAGGTATCAGCCATGTTGTTTCGGTGAATCCCAAATTTGTCTATGCTTATGACCTCCAGGGACACCTCCATATTTATGACCGGAGGCTTGGTCGGGAACTTGCCTCGGTCAACTGGTCGGATTTCAATTTGCCCATTGCCAACCGTTCCTCCGATCGCCTCCTTTTGGCAAGTCAATCAGGCAAATTGGTCTGCCTTCGTGATCGGGAGTTTACCCTCGCCGAACTTCATGGCAAGGGTGAAAATGTAATGGAAGATGTTGTCGCCCAAAAGGTGGTTGCGGATTCCCTCTTGCAAAAAAGCCAAATTCAGGAAAACCCCAAAATCAACCTTCGTGATGTGATGGCCCAAGTGGCTGCCCGTCACCGTCTAAAAGTGTTCTTTTCGGACGGGGCTTTTCGCGACCTTAACCTTGTCCCTATTGCCGACAAGGTTGTAAAAGTGGCCAGTCCGGGTACCCAAACCCTTGGCGAACATCTGAAAGCGATTCTGGATCCGTTGAATGCAACCGTTTTCAATGTGGGTGGGGTCCTCATGGTGGTACCCAAACCGGGAACCGAACCAGCCTCCGGCAAGGATGCGGTAGCTCCGGTTGAAAAACCCCCCACCGATCCCGCCGATCCTAAAGATCCCCCTCCGGAGACCCCTCCCGAGGCACCTAAACCGGGCGCCAAACCGGGGGTTGTTCCCCCCACTCCGGCCCCACCCGCTTAACACCAAGGAGGGATTACCATGCGCATTCGTTGTCGTGAAAATGGACCATTTGTGGTTGCCATGCCTGTCGAGGTGGTGGATTCGTTGGGAAACCCGTTTCCTATCGCTACCGACAAAGAATTTGTCGCTTTATGTCGCTGTGGAGCCAGTCAACGAAAACCCTTTTGTGATGGGTCACACAAAGGATGCGGGTTTACGGGTGCGGAATTAGCTCCGGTTCCACCTACGCCTGAACCCCTTTAAAATCGGAGTGGAAGCCTTTCCTTCCCTGTTTGTTTTAACCAGGCTACCGGCAATAATTCTGTTGGGAGAAAAACCCTTGCGTGTTAGAATACCATAACCCGCCGGTTGGTGTTCCCCTGGTTTATTAGATTTGGCTTTCTCATGAGCAATACCATTGCCTTAATGGTGATTTTGATTCCGGGTGTTGACCCCCGGGATGTTTTCTTTGAATCCCGCATTCGCCCCATCCTTGTTAACCATTGCCAATCTTGCCATGGTTTGGATAAACAAAAAGGAGGATTACGACTCGACTCCGCCCAGGGTTTTGCCCGAGGGGGTGATAGCGGCCCTTTGTTTCATAGGGACCATCCCGAAAAAAGCTCCATTCTTCTGGCCTTAAGCCACACTACCGATCTTAAAATGCCTCCCAAGGGAAAACTTCCTGACAAGGATATCCAAGCCCTTGAGGCTTGGATTCGGGCGGGGGCCGAATGGCCCAAAGACCCTTTTAATAAACCGGATTCAAAACCCTTGGCCAAGACCTTACCCTCTCCATGGTGGGTAAAAAAACCATTCGATCCCATCCCAAAGAATCCAAAAGCTCTCCGATCCAACCCCATTGACTCGTTTCTTTCCGACAAAAGGACCCAAATCGGGGTGACCGAAGCCCCTCCAGCCGATCGTCGGACCCTTTTAAGGCGGATGACCTACGACCTCACGGGATTGCCCCCTTCCCAAAAAGAAATGGCCCAGTTCCTAGCTAACCCTGCTCCCGATGCGGTCGCCAAACAGATCGACAAGCTGCTGGAATCGCCTGCTTACGGGGAAAAATGGGCGCGAAAGTGGCTTGATATTTCACGCTATGCCGACTCAAACGGCATGGACGAGAACCTTTCTCATGCCTTGGCTTGGAAATACCGCGATTGGGTCATCAAAGCCTTTCAAAAGGATCTACCTTATGACCAATTCGTGGCCATGCAAATCGCAGGAGACCTATTACCACCCAATGTCAGTGATGAAGTTAGTAAAGACCGCCTGGTGGCTACCGGTTTTCTTTCGATTGGTCCCAAAATGCTGGCCGAAGACGACCCTGTCAAGATGCGCATGGACATCATAGATGAACAGCTTGACACTTTGGGCCAAGCCTTTTTGGGGCTTACCCTTGGTTGTGCCCGTTGTCATGACCACAAGTTTGACCCCATTTCTACCCGCGACTATTATGGGTTGGCCGGGATTTTCCATGGGACCAACACCATGGAAACCTATTCCGTTGTGGCCCGTTGGATGGAAAGGCCCCATCTTGCGCCAGAAGAGGAGAAGAAAGTTCTTGCTAGGAAAAACCTCTTTGAAACGGAACTCAAAACCCAAAAAGACCTTAAATCCCGATTGCGGAAAAAAGAGATTGAAAACCACCTGAAACAAGCAGGGGCCTATGCCCTGGCCGCCAAACAATGGATGGACACGGAAGCCAATTCTCCCAAGGAACCTCCCAAACAAGCTGTGATTCTCGAGGCCGAGGATTTTACCAAGGGCAATTTAATCAAAGACTTTAACACCTATGGCAAGGGGATTGGCGTTTTGGTCAATCGGGGAGAGTTGCCAAACCAGGCCGAGTATGCCTCCGTTTCCCTCCCGGCCGGTTGGGTCCGGATCTGGACCCGCCATGCAGCAATGTCCTCGCGACCCGTCAAACTGTTTGTCAATAACAATCGCCTCACCGAAACGGCCGCCAATCAGGTCACAGGTTCCTGGACCCCTGAAAGCCAACAATGGCATATTGCCGCGACCACAAAAGGAAATTCAGGCCAATGGATTTTGCGGATTGAATCAGACGGAACTGTTCCCCACATTGATAAATTTGCCCTGGAATCCTTGCCCTCAGGGGTTGCCAAGGTGCAAACGATTGGTGCTTTCGCGGAATCGCAAGGACTTCATCCGCTGGTTCTTGAACGATTTGTGCAATCCATGATGGCCCTCCAGGGAAAGCCTTGGGTGGAACAATGGGCCCACCTCGTGGATCCTCAAAAGGGACCGTTGAAGGACGATGCGGCTTTGGACCCTTTGATATTGCCCGCTACTTTGGCCGATATTAACAGGGCTGTTACAAAAATCGAGGAAGGCCTCAAAGAGGTCAAAGCTGTTCCCCATGTCATGGCGGTTCGCGAAGGAAAGCCCACCGACCTAAAGGTTCACATAAGGGGCAGTCACTTAAGCCTTGGCGATTTGGCCCCCCGAAATTTCCCCACCGCAATGCGCCTTAACCAGGCGAGTCCCTTTCCCAAGGATCAAAGTGGCCGTTTGCAGCTTGCCCATTGGATCACAGAGCCCCATCATCCCTTGACGGCAAGGGTCATGATCAACCGGATTTGGCAGGGACATTTCGGCAAAGGTATCGTTCGCTCCGTGGACAACTTTGGCAATCTCGGAGACTTGCCCACCCATCCCGAATTGCTCGATTGGCTTGCGGCAAAGTTTGTCGAATCCGGTTGGTCGATAAAGGCTATGCACCGGCTTATCATGAATACTGCCGCTTACCAGTCTTCCATGCGCATGGATGAGGCCATGTTTCAGGCGGATCCCGATAACCGAACCCTGTGGCGGTTTGACCGTCGCCGTCTCGATGCCGAGGAATTTCGCGACGCAATGCTTTTTGTTTCGGACACGCTTGACAGAAAAGCGGGAGGTACCCTACTTACGATCGGGGATCGGCAATATGTCACCAGCACGGCCAATTTTGCGTATGACAGTCATTCTGCCCCAAGGCGTTCGATCTATCTCCCGGTCGTAAGAAGCGCTTTGTTTGAGTACTTTCAGGTTTTTGACTTTGCCGATCCAAGTGCCATCAAAGGGGAAAGAACGGCAACCGTTGTGCCCACCCAGGCCCTTTTTCTCCTTAATGGAAAATTGTTGGACGATGCGGCCAAAGCCTTGGCAAAGCGTGTGCGCCCAAAAACCAACCACCCTGATCAGGCTACCTTGGCCATCCGGGAGGTCTTTGATTTGTCGTTGGGGCGATTACCCAATGACCGCGAGATAGTGGAAATCAAAGGATTCCTGAAAGATCACCCAGGGGATGGTTGGAATGGATTGGCTAGGGCACTTTTATCGTCGAATGAATTTCTCTATCTGGATTAGGGGGAATAGGAATGAATAATATGGCCCCCTTGCCCAATCGGAGAGACTGGCTTGCCTCCTCTGCTTGCGGATTTGGTTGGCTGGCTGGAAAAGGTCTCCTCGCTTCCACAAATTCTTTGCCACAAAACCCACTCCCCCACTTTGCTGCCAAGGCCAAACGCATCGTCTTTTTGTTTATGCACGGTGGGCCAAGCCACATGGACACCTTTGATTACAAACCCCGGTTAACCAAAGATGATGGCAAACCTTGCCCCATACCCAAGCCCCGTGTGGTTTCCTCCGAAACAGGAAACCTTTTAGGCTCTCCCTTTTCTTTTTCCCAAAAGGGAAAATGTGGGGCTTGGGTCAGTGAACTGTTTCCTCATATAGGACGCTCGGTCGATGACCTCTGTTTCCTTCACGGCATTCATGGTTCGAACAGTCGCCACGGTGGTGCGCTTTTGGAGTTACACACAGGTTCCGATACTTTCATTCGACCCAGTATTGGATCCTGGCTAAGTTATGGCTTGGGTTCAGAATGTAACGACCTTCCCGCCTTCATCACCTTGGCCCCAACCCTGACCCATGGTGGGGTAAACAATCAATCAAGCGCCTTTCTTCCTGCTGTCCATCAAGGGGTTCCCATCGGTTCAGCGGCCATTCCCGCTGAAAAAGCGCGTATTCCCTTCATAGAAGGAGGGCCAAACCGAAAAACACAACGGGCGGAAATGGACTTGATCCAACGCCTTAACACCATGCACCTGGATTCCAGCGGGGCCGATTCAAGGCTTTTGGCACAGATCGCTTCCATGGAAATGGCCTTCCGGATGCAGGCAACTGCCCCCATAGTTCAGAATCTCTCCGAGGAAACCAAGGCAACCCATGAGGCCTATGGGCTTAATAACCCTACCACTCAAAACTACGGCAAACTTTGCCTCATGGCTCGCCGATTTCTCGAAAAGGGCGTTCGGTTCGTGCAGGTAACACACAGCTACAAATGGGACCAACATGGTAGTCTGAGAGCCGATCTGAGGAAGAATTGCCTGGAGGTTGACCAACCCGTTGCGGCCCTGGTTTCGGACCTGAAGGCCAGAGGATTATTGGAAGATACTCTTGTTTGGTGGGGGGGCGAGTTTGGCAGGACACCTGTCTCCCAGGGAAATGATGGCCGGGATCACAATCCCCATGGCTTTACCCATTTCCTGGCAGGGGCCGGAGTCAAACCTGGATTTCGGTATGGTGCCACGGATGATTACGGCTACTACGCCCAGGATGGCAAGGTCCATTTTCACGACCTTCATGCCACCATCCTCCACCTCATGGGTTTCGATCATACCCAATTGACCTATCGGCATGCGGGTCGGGATTTTCGGTTAACCGATGTTAGCGGCGAAGTCGTCCATGAAATATTAGCCTAATTGCAGGCTTGTAAGGTCAATTGAACCAGGCAGCGAAACCAAAGAACTCCCCCCCGAATATCCGTTGCAAGCGGCCCCATGTCGCCTGTTTTGTAAATTCCCCGTTTTCAAGGTATGGGTTTGCCGCAGTTCCCTGAACCCAAAGGATGGCATCGAAGTCCCTCGAATGGGTAAACACCCGGCGTAAATTCACCCCACGATTATCCCCTGCACGCCAAAAAGGAATGAGTTTTTTTCCTTCCAGAAGGCTTTGGGCCTCATCCAAAAATTCAAGCCACCCATCGATCATTGGCCGCGGGACTGAAATTCCCATCACCCCCGTTTGTTTGGGATTGGGGACCCATTCCATATCGTTGTCTGTTTCCTCCAAAATCGAGGCCCAGGATTCCCTGCTTAGGGCAATCACTTTTTCCAGGTGTCCAAGTGCTGCCACCATTAGTTTTTGATCCTTAAGGGGAAAACGCCACATATGAACGAACGCAACGAGATCGAAAATTCTCTCGTCGAAAAGTTGGTTGTCCATTCGGCGGGGGATGTTGTTCAAAAAACCAAAGGGTGTTTTGACCTTGGGGAAAAACAGTGAAGCTGAAACTTCAAATGTTTCCCGGTGATCATGAGCCAGGATCACCGAACCCATGGCCAAAAGCAGATTGCAATACCCTTGGAGCCAAATGGCATCACCCTGGTCAAAAGAAACCGCCATTTCACCAAGAGGGATATTGGCCGCCCTGCCTGTTAGATATCTGGCAAGAATGGTCTTCAAATATTCGTCCGCCTTCCCGTCGTTATTGAGGTCCATTTTGACCAAGCCCATTTTCAATGGGAGTTTGATTTTTGGATCACGAACCAAGGCAAGCGTTTTTTCGGCCTTGGTTAGTCCCTCCATAAACCGGGAAAAAAGGGATCGGAATTTTTCGTAATCAATCTCTTCGGGTTTCGGATTGACAGGAACAGGCATTCGGAAAAAAGGGAAGCCAAAGGAAGCACCAAGGTCCGGATTCAAGCCAAAGCGATACATATCCTGACCAAGGCCTTCCACAGAATGAATGAATTGCAAAGCCCCAAGGCCAAAGCGGGCCTCGGCGTCCTTTGGAAATTGTTTCAAATGGTCAAGTAAGGCTTTTTCACCGCCAGAATAATTGCCTTGGAGGAGATATGGTTCCACCATGGGGGGCCCGGCCAATAGCGGGCAGGCCATTCCAACCAGGAAAAGCTGACCAAGAAGGCCAAAGAATAAAGTCCTTTGAATGGAGTTTCCGGAAACTGGGCAGATCATGACAACCTCCTTGGCAAATAAAGTTAACCTAAAGCGAATCAAGGTTTGATGGTTTTGATTTTTCCCAAACATAACCGGAATCCATCCCGGGAGTCGGAATAGGCAGGTCCTTGAAGGCCAAGGCGAACCGCACAACGGGCATTTCCTGGAACATCAAAGTAGTTTCCGCCCCTACAAACGGGTTGGGGGTTTTTTGCCACAAAATAGCTTTCCTCATGGGCTCCCTTGGGATCGAAATGATCAAGCACTACTTCCCAAACCCCCCCGCACATATCCGCCAAACCGAATCCATTCCTCCCCTTTTCACCGTAATGATCCACCGGGGACACAAAGGCAAATCCATCACTCCAGGGAGCATTGGCAAGGGGCCAAATTCGTTTCCTGCCCGGGAGAAAATCGACAGCCGAGATGTTGAGTCGCCCTTCACCATCGCTGATTTCATTGCCCCACCAAAAATAGGTCCGTTCCTTGGTTCCTCCCCGGCAGGCATAAGACCACTCCGCTTCGGTGGGTAGCCGGTATTCCAAACCCTTGGCTAACCGGCCCGCCGCCCGTTCTTTTTGGGTTATCCACTCTGCGAACGCCCGACCATCCTGCCAACTCACGCAGACGACAGGAAAATTGTCCCTCAAAGGAAAATCAAAATTGGGATCCCGCCAACTTTTTCCAGGCATCGGTTTCCAGGGGTGCACCACCATCGTAGTCAGGTGATAGCCGTTCCATTGGGGATCAAAACACTGGGTGTGGCCGCCGGGTTTTTCCGCATCGCTTACATATCCGGATTCTTCCACGAATCTGCGAAACTGCCCCATAGTGACTTCGGTGCGACCTATCCAAAAATCGTCTTTGACCTGCATCCCACGGGCTTCGCCTTCATAGGACTCACGCACGGTTCCCGGGGTAGCACCACCTTCAATGCCCGTAGCCCAGGCCCGTTCGGCCGGTGTACTGCCCTCCATGAATTTGCCAGCCGGGATGGGCACCATCTCGATTGTGGTCCCTTTACCCAAGTCGATCCGGATCGCCGTATTTTTTGCAGTCTTGTCTTGGCCCATTACCTCCCCACCCAAGCCTAGTGCCAAGGCTAGCCCCATCCACCTGAAAAAATAATGTGGCCCGTTTGCCAACACCCGCGTGGGTATCCAGATTCCCAATAGCGAAGCTTTTTTTCCAAGTAGTTGGCTCATGTTGGATACCTCGTTTAGGTTTCAGCGGATTCCATTTCTGGTTTTTGAAAACTTAGACGCCCCTGGTGAGTCCTTCAAGCGATTCAAGCTGTCCCAGGTCCGTAAGCTTTTTCCTTTGGCCTTTGACCAATGCAATGTTTGGAAGGGTGGTTCTGTATTTCGTTGGGTTTTTTTGGGTAAATGGTTGGGGTTGTGGTTTCGAAGGACATCGGGTCTATGCTTCAAATTATGTCAGATTATGTCAGATTCGAGTATTTTTCCGGTCAACATCCGATGGATCGGGGTTTGAGTTTGGCCATTTTCATTTTTCCTTTGAATGGAAACAAAAACGAAAGGTGTTTTACCCGTTCCGAAGGGATTTCGTTTCCCAATCACCCTAAATCGGTGGTGACTTGCCTGGGCAAAGGGCGGTATTATGGCCCTTGTGGGTCGCTACCCATTTGGATTTATCCGGTTTTTAGCCAACCCGAATGGTCCCAAAGGATTGGTTTCCCCCATGGTTTGGCGCTATGGGGCGATTCGGTTTGTGAGGGAATGGGATGACTGGCGAACAGGTTATTTTGGGACTCAAGGTCGCCGTTTTGATTGTAACGATTCTTTTGGGGGCAAGTTTGATAGCCCTTTCCCAGGGGCGAGTAGCCCTCCATGGCCGGATCAATCTGGCCTTTTTTGTACTTACCCTCACCGCCCTTTTTGTTTTTGAGGGAATCATCCGATTTTGGCAACCCGAAGTTTTCGACTATATCCGCCAAAAACCGGAACTCCTCCAAAGTTTAAGAATTCATCTCGCTTTTTCTGTCCCCTCCGCATTGCTAATGCCCCTGATGCTTTGGTCCGGACTGAAGCATAACAAAAACTTCCATATTGGCTTGGGAATGGTGTTTCTGCTCCTATGGTCGGGTACCTTTGTCACAGGAATATTCTTCCTGCCCCACCAATGAATCCTCCACCGGCCAAGCCTCGTTCTTCCCCGGATTTCGATCTGGAACAATTCATTACCAAACCAGTCCATGGCGAACCCCTGGTGGAGGAAAAGGAGGGTCGCTGGGAGGATTTTCCCCGTCAAAAAAGCGAGGGTGGCCTTTCCCAGGAGGACATTCCTCCTCCCCCCCTGCAAATGTTGGAAGCTGCGCTTTTTTGTGCTCCGAGGCCCCTTGGAAGTCTGGTGTTGGCCAGGTTGTTTCCAGGTTGGCGACCCACCGAATTGGAAGGCTTGATAGGGGAACTCAATGACCGGTTTCGCCGGGTGGGCCGCCCATGCCGAGCCGTCCGGGAACCAACGGGTTGGGTCCTTAAACTAATGGCGGGAACGATTCCCATCCAGAAGGCCGCCCCGGTTTCACTTTCGAATGAGGTTGCCTTGGCACCTGGAGAACTCGATGTATTGGCTTTGGTGGCCTATCGGCAGCCCATCGGGAGGGAGGAATTGGATTCCGTTCGTGGTTCCGATTCGGCGGTTTCGATAAGGCAACTTCTCAAACTGGGGCTGATACGAATGGAAACCAACCAGACAGGTCGCGTTTACTCGACGACCCCCGGTTTTCTGGAAGCCCTTGGCATCCGTTCGCTCAAAGACCTTCCAAGGGTGGAAGAAGCTCCCGGATAGAAGGTGGGAATTTTTTTAAGGGCAAAGGTATCTTTGAGACCGTGATTCGTAACCCAATTTCTGTGTTTTTACTAGGTTTATCATTCGGTTTGTGAATGCAGTCCATGAATCCGAAAGAAGTTGAATCCTTGGCCTACACATACCCGGATCCCTCGAAACGGGTATCAAGGGAGGTTTTTTCTGATTTAGGATTTAATTGCTTTTCCAATCGGTTTGCAAGAAGTGAATCTGAAACAGCTCAACCCTTTTGGTTTTTCCAAGAAACAAAAAAGGACCGCCTAAGGGAGGTCCTTTTTTCAAGGTTGGCAATCGCTTAAACCCTATAAATTTGCCTACTTTAAGGTTTTTCGCCTACAGAAGGGTCAAGCTTTTTGGGAACCCCAAGGGGGGTACCAGGGGTTGCCCCACGACCTGTCACCTCGTCCTGGTTAAGCAAATCCTTGGTGGATTGGGTCAGGTTTTCCGGCCCACCTGCTCCGGTAAGGAGAAGCTTCGGTGCCGCTTTTTTGCGCATTTCGGCAAAAAGAACGGGGATCTCGGCCTGGATTTTTTTCTCCGTGACCTCTTTGGTCAATTTGGGCCGCATGGCTTCGAAGTTTACGGTCGTGTCGGAGGGAACCCGATTGTCACATTTGATCACAACCAGTCCCTCAGGGGTACCCACCAAGGCACTTACTTCCCCCGGTTGGAGGCTAAAGGCTGCCTTTTCCAGGTCTTCGTTGCCGGTAGTGTTTCGGCTTAACGGTCTAATTTTTCCGCCAGCCGAGGCCAAAGTTGGGCTTTTCTGGTTTTTGGCGGCACGGGCAAATTCATCCTCGCTATCTCGGATTTTGGCATAATCCGACATGGCGGCCTTTTCCGATCCCTTTTCCCACATAATGATTCGACAATCGACTTTTTCGCCATGGTAGGCATCAAAGGCCCGCTTCAGGTCCGCTTCGGTCACTTTGACCCGGTTCCTCACCAGTTTTCCCAACATGAGTTTTGGCTTCAGGACATCTTCCTTCCACTCAAGAAGTGTCTTTTTGTAGCCCTTCAGAACCCGATCCACGAACACTTTGCGGTCCACATTGAGGCCGGCAAGGTCCTCCTCCAGGGCGGCCTCAACCTCTGCCTCGGTCACCTCGATTTGGACCTTTTTGCACTCGATTTCGATAATTCTTTTGTTGACCAAGGCTTCGAGGCGTTCCGAACCCATCCGTTGGATAAGGTATTCGCCAAGTTCTTCACGAGTGATAGGTACGGCATCATAAACAAAGGCAACCACGCGGCTGGAGTAGTCGGTTTGGGGCGTTGCGGCGGGACTTATTTGGGTAACAGGACGGACCGGCTTGTTGGTTGGGCCCTGGGCCCCTGCCTGAGGCTGCCTTGTATTCCAGGCAATGGTGCCAAAAGTCGCACTCAAACCCAAGGCGAAAAGCCACGCCTTGGCGGTTTTCATGGATGGTTTGGTTGGGATGTTGCTGCTCATGTTGGTCCTCCCTGACCGACAAATTGCCCTTGTTCCCTTGGGGTTGATCCGCCAGAGGAATAGTAAAATCTAACCCGATCCCTTTTTGGACGCAAGCGCAAAGGGAATGGTTGGTAAAAAGGGGTGGATTACTTTCAAAACCGGAGGTGGAATAACCCCGAATAGGGGCCCCTTTATTCCTTGGGTCACGGGAGGATCCGGATCGAAAACGGTTTGCCAGTTAGAATCCTTTTGGTTTTCTGGATTGCCATGCCTTCCAAAGGAATCGAAGCCCCAAAAGGATAACTCCCCAAGCCACGACCCAGGGGGCCCATCCTACTATGCCAAGGACAATTCGTTGTCCGGTTTCCAGCAACTGTTCCAAAGAGGAGTCAAAAGTGCGTTGGATTTTGGTTTGGAAAGTCGGTGCGGCTTCGGGTTTGTAATCTTTGTGTTCGACAAAACTGACCTGGATGGTAGCCAGGCTTGAAAGGTTGGCCAGCATATTGATACGCCCCTGGGCCTGTTCAATTTCGCCCCGAACCCGGGTGATCTCTTTTTCGCACGCCAAAATGTCCACCAACTTGCCGGTGGAATCCTTCAAATGGAGGATCAACCGGTCTTCTTCGATTTTCTTGTTTTTTATGCGAGCTTCAAGGTCATAATATTCCTCCGAAACATCCTTGGCGTCTGAGGATTGTTTGATCGGCTCCCCCAACCCAAGGATGTCCCTGGCAATGTCCGACGCCTTGTTTCCCGGCACCCGCAAGGTCCAGGAACCTTGACGCCTGGCCCCCGGATTCTTGCCGATATCCGAACGGGAAATGTATCCGCCGCTCAAGGCGACCAATTCAAGCAAGCTTTTTTCGGCAAAATCAAGGTCCTTGACCGCTACATCCAAGTGATGGTTCTGAATGATTTTGCGGGAAGGAATAACCTTTGCGGGGGAGGAAGTAGGGCTGGAAGGTTGGGGTTGGGTTCCGCCCAGGGAAACACCCCCATCGGCACTATCCCCTCCTCTGGCTTCACGATAGTAATCACCCAATGCGATACTTTCTGAATAGGCTTGGGGTGCAATCTCCGCAGAAAAATAGTCGGATTTTGGTGAGGCAACGGAGGCTTTGGGGGCAAGGGCATCAAAACAGCCGAAAATAAGCACCAAACCAAGGGCAAAACCTGCCCCAATCACCCTGATAAAGCTTTGAAACCGTGATTTTTTCATCGTGAAACCCCTTTGTTTACGAGGCTAACCTTCCGGGCAAGCGGTTCGTTGGAATTACTTTAGTAAAGATGTATGGTTTGTGCCGCCGATAACGATTAGGTGGGTGCACGGAGTGGGATATGGCCAATGGGGTGGTGCGATGTGGGTGGTGCGGCCTTTTGGTCCTCTTTACCGGTTGTGTGGCACCGTTTGCCATTAAAGTCGATGGTGGGATAACCCAAACCAAGCCCATTGAAGCCGCCGTAAGGGCAGACCTCTCTCCGTATAATTCGCCAGATCCGTTCCTTCCCGTGGTTTTGCCCGGTACCAAGGGGCAAAAAAGGGTGGCAATCATCGAATTGGACGGATTATTGGTTCAGGATTCCCTGGTGGGTTTGGGTTCCCAAGGCTCCAATCCGGTGGTGGTATTTCACGAAAAACTCCAGGCCGCCGAAGCGGACCCCTTGGTGGAGGGAGTGGTCCTTCGGATCAACAGCCCGGGGGGCACTGTTTCCGCCTCGGAAATTGTTGCGGGTGAGGTTCGCCGTTTTCGGGAGCGAACCAGCAAGATGGTAGTTGCCCATATTTTGGAAACCGGCACGGGAGGGGCGTACCTTGTTGCCTCAGCCTCGAACCGGATTACGGCTTCACCCAGTGCCTTGGTAGGAGGGGTAGGGGTGGTGTTTCCAGTGGTATTGTTGGAGAAAATGCTCGACATATTCAGTTTAGCCGATCAATCCATCAAGGCAGGCGAACACATCGACATGGGCACCGCGATTCGAAAAATGGAGCCCCAGGAACGCGAAATGATGGAGGTTATGGCCAGGGAACATCATGAACGGTTCAAGTCGGCTGTCACCCTTAACCGCAAAATCGCTGAAAAACTCCTCGATGGCAGGGTCATGACCGCAACAATGGCCCAAGCCGGTGGGTTTGTGGATGAAATTTGCACACTGAACGATGCCATCGCCCTTGCGGCGGGTCAAATGGGCAAGGATGGTTCCTCCCCCAAAGAGGTGGAGGTTGTCTTATATCGAAAAGGCCTGGAAACGGCCCGATCGGTCTACGATACCCTTCCCAACCAACCCCTTCAGGCCACGGCACTACCCCTATCCATCCCCGGATTGGATCGGACCCGCCAAGGGGGATTCTGGTATTTGTGGATGTCTGACCCTACCCTTACCCGCATGACCGGCAAGTAATCAAAAGGATGAAGGCAGGGTAAGGTTTATTCGGGGAACAGGGGCGTGCTTAGATAGCGTTCGCCCAGATCGGGTAGGACCACAACGATCAATTTGCCTGCATTTTCAGGCCGTTTGGCAATTTGGATGGCCGCATGGGCCGCAGCTCCGCTACTGATTCCACAAAGCATCCCCTCCTCCGTGGCCAAGCGGCGGGTCATGGCAAAGGCATCTTCATCCGTGACCTGAATGACCTCGTCAATGATGGAGATGTTGAGAATACTCGGAATGAAGCCCGCCCCAATGCCCTGGATTTTGTGACGACCAGGTTTGATTTCCTGTCCGGCGCGCTTTTGGGTGATGATTGGGCTGGAAGCCGGTTCGATGGCAATGGATTTCATGGAGGGCCGACGACTTTTCAGGACCTCGGAACATCCTGTAATGGTGCCCCCTGTGCCTACGCCTGCAACAAGGAAGTCGATTTTTCCGTCGGTGTCACGCCAGATTTCCTCGGCGGTGGTTTTTCTGTGAATTTCCGGATTGGCAGGATTATCAAACTGGAGAGGGGCAAAGGAGTTGGGTAATTCTTTGGTCAATTCCGCCGCCTTTTGCACGGCCCCTTTCATACCCAAATCGCCGGGTGTCAAAACGATCTCTGCACCAAAGGCTTTGAGAAGTCGCCGTCTTTCCAGACTCATCGTTTCGGGCATGGTCACAATGAGCCGATATCCCCTTGCCGCGCAGGTAAAGGCCAAGCCAATGCCCGTGTTTCCCGAGGTGGCTTCGATGACCACCGAACCCGCTTTGATTTTGCCTTCGCGTTCGGCTGTGTCGATCATGGCCACGCCAATACGATCTTTGACCGACCAAAGAGGGTTGAAGTTTTCGAGCTTGGCAGCAACGGTACCCAAGGCCCCATCGGTAGTGCGACGGAGTCGGACAAGCGGTGTCCCGCCCACACATTGGGTAATGTTGTCGTAAATTTTGCCACGGAGGAGTGGGGTAGGTTGGTTCACGGAGTGTTTTCCTGATTTTTGGTTCTACAGTCTTTGTTTTTTTTAGGCAAATCGCCAGGTTGTCCCAGACCCCAAACTAGGAAAGGATCTTGTCCAAAACTTTGGGGCCTTCTTCGGGGCCAATCAGCCTTGCCCCAAGGCCCTGGTAGGGATAGCTGAAAGTGTTGGGATTGAACCCCATCAAATGGAGGATTGTGGCTTGGAGATCGTGGACTTCCACTGGGTTTTCGGCAACCGCATAGCCCAGTTCATCGGTGGCCCCATAGGCCATGCCGCCTTTGATTCCAGCCCCGGCCATCCAAATGCTCATGCAGTGGGGATGGTGGTCCCGGCCGAGGTATTTCGAACCTCCCCGGGCTTCGTTCATGGAGGTCCTGCCAAATTCACCACCCCAAACAACCAGCACATCCTCGAGCATTCCCCGTCGCTCCAAATCGGACAAAAGTGCGGCGATGGGCCGATCAATTTCTTTGCACTTTTTGGGTAAGGCTGTAACGATGTCGTCCCCTGGCCCTGTACCATGGGTGTCCCAGCCCCAGTCGAAGAGTTGGACATAGCGAACGCCCTGTTCGACCATCCTCCTTGCCAGGAGACAGTTATTGGCAAAGCTGGCCTGGCCGGGTTGGGCACCATACATGTCAATGGTTTGCCTGGTTTCCCGGTTGATGTCCATGACCTCGGGAACGGAAGTCTGCATGCGAAAGGCAAGCTCATATTGTTCAATACGGGTCCGGGTTTCCGGGTCGCCAAATTGATTGGCCTCGATCTCATTGAGTGCCCTCAAGGTGTCCAGGCTTTGTCTCCTTGCGGTCCGGTCAATCCCGGCCGGATCAGCCACATAAAAGATCGGCTCCATGCCAGATCGGCATTGGACACCCTGGTACACGGAAGGCAGAAAACCGCTCCCCCAAACGCTTTTCCCGGCAGTAGGGTCCGTCCCGCCTGAAACAAGCACAATGAACCCGGGAAGGTTGGCATTAGGGGAACCCAGGCCATAGGTCGCCCAGGCACCTATGGCGGGAAACCCTGGCCGGTTTTCACCGGTATGGACATAGAGTTCCGCCGGGGCATGATTGAACTCTTTGGTGCGCATCGACCGAATGATGGTGGCGTGGTGGGCCACCTGGTGAAAATGGGGTAACAGGCTTGAAATCATGGCCCCTGATGGACCTCTTTTTGCGAACTCAAAAGGGGTACCCAATAGCACAGGGTGCCCTTTGATGAAGGCAAACCGTTTTCCTTTGAGGAGTTCATCCGGACACGGCTTGAGGTTGAATTCGATCAACTTGGGTTTGTAATCAAAAAGCTCCTGTTGGGGCGGAGATCCGGACATATGAAGGTAGATTACGGCCTTGGCCTTGCCTGGTTTCCGCGAGGGGCGAGGTTCCAGGGGACGATCAAACCCGGTATTTGCGGGACTGGAACTTGCACCTAGCAAGGACATGGCCCCAAGGGCAAGCGGGGATTCCCGCAGGAAATGTCGTCTTGTCCGAAGCTTCACCTTTTCGGTTTGAAGGCAGAGGGTGTTGGTAGAAAAAGGGTTCATGGGATCCTCAGTTTCGTGTTAATACGGTATCGAGGTTGAGCAGGATATTGGCAACAAGTCCAAATGCTGCCCTTTCTGCGGGGTCCACCAAAGGGTTAACTGGGAGGCCTTCGAGGAATTTTCTGGTTTGCTCCGGGTTGGCCTTGAACCGGGCCTTTTCCAATTGATAGAGGCTTTCAATGGCGGCAAATTCCTGCGTGGTTGCCTCCCTTGCCGTACTAACAAACCATCCAAACCGTAACCGTGAAGCCTGATCGCTTCCGGAACCAATCATCCGATCCGCCAAGCCATGGGCTGCCGCCACAAAGTTAGGATCATTGAGGGTTACAAATGCCTGAAGGGGGGTGTTGCTTGCCACCCTGCGAATCGTACACGATTCACGGCTAGGGGCATCGAAGGCTTGCATGGAAGGGTGGGGAACGGTCCTTCGCCAAAAGGTATAAAGGCCCCGGCGGCGGCTCTCTTCGCCAAGGCTGGTCGGATAGGTTCGTTCGCCGTTAAAAGCAGCCTGCCAAAGTCCGCCTGGCTGAGGAGGATAAACAGATGGACCGAACATTTTGGGACTTAAAAGACCGGAAATGGCAAGTGCCTGATCCCGGATCGATTCCGCTTCAAGCCGATACCGGGGCGCCCGGGCCAAAAAGACATTGGTGGGATCCAGGCGCAAATGGTCCGGGGTGGTGGCCGAGGATTGCGCATACGCCTCGCTTGCAAGGATCAGGCGTAAAAGAGCTTTTGTGTCCCAGCCTTTCTCACGAAATTCCACCGCCAACCAATCGAGCAGTTCCGGGTGGGAAGGGGCTTGCCCCATGGTGCCAAAATCCTCTTCGGTTTCCACCAGTCCCCGACCGAAAATCAGGGCCCAAAGGCGATTGACAGCAACCCTTGAGGTAAGCGGGTTTTCGGCAGAAACAAACCATTGGGCAAAATCAAGTCGGTTTACGGCCTTGTTTTCAAGACCCTTGGCAAACGCCAAGGGTAATCTGGGGCCAACCTCTTCTCCCGGTTGCAGGAAATTGCCCTTGACGAGAACCTTGGTCTTTCGCTGTTTGTCCTTTGCAAGTTCCTTCAGGATCGGGGTCGTAACGATTTCTTTGTTCAAGGCTTCTTTGGATTTGGTCAATGCGTCCAATTCCCTGGAATACCCTTTGGATTCGGGCAAGGTTTCCCACCAAATGTCAACCAGTTTTTGGGGAGGAAGGCCAGGGTTTTTCCGGGCCGCCTGGACAATTTTCGGGTCTAAAGCTGGGGCCGGATTGGGCTGGGTTGTAGCTAGGATTCGGAACCTTCCCAGGATATGCTGATCCCCATAATCGCAATCAAAACCAAGGCGCACCGGCCCGGATGCCTGGGTTAGGGGTACATTGAGTTGTACAGCCAGGGTTTGATCTGATCCAATATTTCCCCCAATGGCCCAGCCGAGTTTGGGGTTGGTTTCCAAGGCCGCTTTGGCGACAAAACCCATGCCCTGTTCTGCGGTTGCCGTGGCAGAGTTAAGCGCTAATATCGATCCCTCAATGGTATTAAACACCATCGGCTTAATGGTCGGTTTCGCAATCGGTTTTTGCCAAATCACACTGTTCTTTGCATCACGAAGTTCCAAAGTGGCGCCGGCAAGCCTGGTGTAGGTGCCACCATCAGTACGATTGTGGACAACTATTTTTTCCACAGGAAACTCACTACCCAAATCTACCTGCCACCATGGATCAGGATCCTGATTGGCATTGTGGGTCACAGACCCTTTATCATGGTCACCATTGGTGTTTCCGTCGATGCCAAGATGGGCCGGGCCATTGAATCCGGTGGTTGATTGGCTGGCTTTTCCCTTCAGGGCAATGTTGGTTTTGCCTGTGAAAACCTCTACCTCTGCCACATGAAGGAACTGATCCTTGGCGTGCCTCAGGCGAACGAACCTGGCAAGAACCGGTTTGGGCTGGCTGGCCGAAACCTCAAGGTGGCTTAAGGCAAAGTTGCCATGGGACCCAAGGCCAGGGCCGCGGTTTTTTGCATCTGCATCCGCCAAAGCCTCGATTCGTAATCCCGTGGTTCCCTTGGGTAGGCTTTCGATATTTACCTCGAACCTGGAGGTTTTGGGAACAGGGCCAATTGCCTTCAGGGAACCATCGATTTGCTTTTCCAATTGGAGCCCACCAGTAGCTTTGGCAGCGGTAACCACAGGAGTTGTCCAGTACTTCGGGGCCTTCTCCAACTCCAAAAGCCAACGACTAAACTCCGGGTTTGGTTTGGGGGGAGCTTTACTCTTGAGGACAAGGGCCGCATGCTTAGCGTCGATATCCGCAAGTCGTTTTGCCTGGTCTTCCGTTGGGGTGGGAATGCGCGGCAAGTCATCGTCATTGTCAGCATCCTCGGTCTGATTGAAGATGGCAAATAGTTGATAATATTCCCGCTGGGTCAAGGGATCAAACTTGTGGCTGTGACATTTGGCACACCCTGCCGTAAGGCCCATCCATACCTGCATGGTGGTGTCGACCCTGTCCTTGACGGCGGCAATCCGGAATTCTTCATTGTCGGTGCCTCCCTCCGTGTTGGTCATGGTGTTACGATGAAAGGCAGTGGCGAGGATTTGATCGGTTGTTGCCCCGGGAAGTAAATCCCCGGCAAGTTGCTCAATGGTAAACCGGTCAAACGGAAGGTTCCGGTTGTACGCATTGATAACCCAATCCCGGTAACGCCAGATATAGAGCCTCAAGGGATCAGACCCAAACCCTTTGCTGTCGGCATAACGGGCCAGATCAAGCCAAGGCCTCGCCATCCGCTCTCCATAGGCGGGTGAAGCCAGGAAAGTGTCTACCATTTTCAGGAACGCATCCGGCCTGGCATCCGCCAAAAACCCGCGAACCTGTTCCGGAGAAGGGGGCAGCCCGGTAAGATCAAGCGATACCCGCCTTATGAGAGTGGATTTATCAGCCCTTGGATTGGGCTTCAGGCCAGCTTTGGCCATGGGGCCAACCAGGAATCTGTCGATCGGATTTTTGGCATAAAGCGGATCGGTTATCGTGGGAACAGGGGGTCGCTTGGGGGATTGAAAAGCCCAGTGGGTCCTTTTTTGGGCCGGTTGAAAATCTTTGGGCCATGGTCCACCCACCCCTATCCAATCCCGAATCAGCCTGATTTCACTTTCAGGCAGGGGTGGGCCCTTGGGAGGCATTTGCTTCCCTTTAGCCCCCATGATCCGCAATAATACAGCACTTTCACCAGGTTTTCCCGGAATGACTCCCTTATCGCCCGAGTCGCCTCCCTCAAAAAGGGCTTTGGGTCCATCGACACGAAAGCCTCCTTTTTGTTGGGTAGGACCATGACAGTCGGCACATCTGGATTGCAATATCTGGATGGCTTGGCGATCAGTGCCAGTGGACTCATCGGATCGCACTTCGATTGGTAGGAAAAAGGGTAAAAAACAGACAAGGATCAGATACGATGGAACCCTCCCATGGTTGACCCGGTAATTGGTTTTTAAACCGGCCATGGCAATGGCTCTCAAACCACGCATCAACCGAGTGCAATCAGGGACCATAATTCCACTTTTCATTCTACCTATCCAGGTGTTTGGCCAAGAATCGGATTTCCACCATTTCCCGGGTTCCTCCAAGAGGAAGAAATCCAGAGACTGCTATCCATCCCATTTGAGGTTATGTTTTCACCCTGGCAAATTTGAACCATTCTGGTTCAATCGCCTATTCGGGTCATGTGAAATTCGCCACCGTCTTTACCCGATTGGAAGCTGGCATGAAACTGACCGTTTTTCACGGTGGCATTTGTGGTAAAGGTTCCAAATAGGGGGAGTTTTTGGCTTCCCGAAAGGTGGGTTCCCGTTTCATCGGTGCCTACCACGGTTAGTTGGCTTCGGTAGAGAAACGGTACAACCTTTAAAAATCGACCCCGAAAATGCACAGTCACCTTGTCACCACCGCTGTTCTGGATGCGGGCATTGAGGGGTCCGCTGTGGCCATTGGCAGAGCTGGTCCAAGTGCCTTTCCAGCTTCCGGCGAGCGATTCGGTCCCATCGGCCCAACCCAATGGTGCCAGGCAAAAAAGGCAGATCAAGGTTGAAAATCGCAACATGACAAACAACTCCCTTTCCAAAAGATTGGATCCAGATTCCACTAGGCCAGCAACTCTTTGACCACTTTTTGCGGTTCCACCCCGGTGAGCCTTTGATCCAACCCCTGAAACTTAAACCGTTCGTGGTCAACGCCAAGGCAAGGAAGGATGCTGGCGTTCAGGTCATTGACCGGGACGGGATCTTTTAGGATAGTATAGCTAAAATAGTCGGTTTCACCGTGGGTGATACCTCCCTTTTTGCCGCCTCCTGCCATCCACTTTCCTTTCCCTTGATTGTATTTCGGACCATGGTTAGGAACAGGTAATCAAAAAGAGTTTGCTGATTCTTAAACCGGAGATCAGATCGACCGGATGGTTCCTGACTTTGCAAAGTCTTGGGGATAGCATCCTTGGACGCCTTTAGGGAATGGCATGGGTCAATATAAACTCCCAATCCCTAAACCCCAAGCAACCCGATTACACCTCCCTTTATTAACCCAAACCTGGGAATAGAAACACCTCTTTAGGTTCTAAAAGGAGCTACTGTGGTTTTGGCAAGGAGGCTATTTGCTATATTTCGGGGACCCCGGATTGCTTTTCCAGGCAGGGCTTAAGGCATTTCGATAACCTCTCCCCCCGATCGGGTTGCCAGGTTGGGGAGAATGTCCCTTGCCGAGTAATCGAAAAATTTTACTGAACCATCGGCAAAAAGGAAATTTGCTCCCCCCGGATGGAAGCTCCAAAAATGCCACCGGTCACAAGCATTGTCCAAACGGCCCGGACCGAATCGGCATGGGTCCATGCAGCCCTCTTTAAAGTCAATGATAAAGGGGGAATCATCCATGGCATAGAGGCTTTCATCCGGCCCATAGGAAAGGCCCCAATAGGAATAGGGTGTGCGAGGCATGAACCTTGAATACCATTGCCCGGCCTGAAGGGTGGCTGGTGGCGGCCTTTCCCCAACCATGAGGGTGTGGGTGAGGCCATCAAGGATGTCTGCAAACCGAATGCCATTCGTGTTCCCCATCACCCCTGGTCCCCAATGCGGTTTATTCAATCCTGAGACAAACAATCGGTTATTTAGGCTGGCCGCCTCTATGTAATGCGGACCACTCCCTTCGACTCCGAGATAGGAAGAGTAGGCGCAAAGGTAATTGTCCATATTGATCATTGGCCGCTGGATGCGACCGTCGGAGGGACAAACAAAAGGCTTTACAACCGTGCTAACCCCAAGGTGAGGCGGGTTATCATTGGGATTGGGGTGGGTGGCCATCGCCTGCTTCGTGACCATCCAGAGGGCTTCGTTGTCAAGATAAGGCAGTAAAATGACTCGCCATGATACCAACCTTTCGGGCTCCTTGAGCGTCTCGGCAATGATGTTCGAACTGGGGGCACCATGGGGCAATCGTCCGTAAACATCATGGAAGGAGTGCAAGGCGATTCCCATTTGCTTAAAATGATTTTGACAAGCGACCCGTTCCGATGCTGACCGGACCTTCTGAACACCTGCCAAAATCAGACTGAGAAACAGGCCAACGATTCCCAGGGAAATCAATAGCTCAATCAAAGTGAAACCTTGAGGTCGATTATTTACCATTTTTGTCCGTCCCCTGGATGGAAAGTATTTTTTCAGGTCTACCCGGATATGGATTTACCAAATCGTTTCATTGTCAGCAAAATCAAACCAGTCAAAATCAAGGCTATTGCCACCAGAAAAACCCATTCGCCAAGGGAGGCAGGCTCACTTTTTGTGGGATATTTTGATTCGGGCAATTGCACATTAGCCAACCCACCACCTTCCTTGTATTCATGGATTGTTCCATCTTCCAATCGGGCTTCCCCACCGATTTCCCCCGCCTCATCGGTCCTCCAGACTTTTTGCTTGACTGCATCAAAAACCAGGATATCGGCCGGAAAATGGAACTCGAACGCGGTTGGTAACGGCGGCCGGTTGATTTCGATTTCGGTGAGGAGGATGGTTCCCTCCCTTTGGAATTCACCAGTTTTAGGCTTGTAATTCCTTGAAATCACCTTGGCGGGAAAGAACACTCCCGGAGAAACTTCTTGAAACTCCTTTACTTCGCGTTCCCATGCCACCGCTTTGGCATCTGGTGGATACCACTGGTGGATTTTTTTAATTAAATAATTATGCTTTTTCGAGAACCATATTTTTAATTTCGCTTTTTCATGAGATAATGTTACAATGTCATAATCATCACCTTCAATAGTAGCGTTTTCAATGGTTGTCGAATGACGGGGTTCCTCCAGGAGTGTCCAGAAAGGTACATCCCTTGTTTTTCCGCTACTAAACACTCTAAAGAGACAATAGGGCAAAGGGTTTCCCATAACATAACCGATATTAATTCCAATAGCACCATTGTTGCTTCCAATTCCAGTCTTTGTTATAGTAGTATTGGAATATGTTTTACTAATGCCTCCTTTTGTATTGGTATCATTAAAAAGAGAAAACTCACCTTTTGTCCGATAGATTACTCTAAAATTGTCACCATCTACCCAACACTCCGACATTTCGTTTCCGAATTCTGTTTCGGGGCTATTAGATATTAACATTTTTAGATGAAGAGTAGATATCGATTCCAAGGTCTGCCTGTGTCTTGCAACAACCTCTGTAAGACCCGGCGGATCCGCTGCCTGGCTTTGACCAAATAAAAAGGTAGCGAGAAAGCAAATAGCGGATAAAAACCAAGTTCGCATTGTACGATTTCCTCGTAAGCAATTCGATTATTTCATACAGTAAAATGTCCTAAAGATCGGGATGAGAATTAATTGATCAGCCTCGCCCTACAACGGCATCTGGTATGCGTTCACGGGATTTTGAGATTTTAGTTGACACGAGTGGGTCTTTCCAGCGATACCAGCTGGCATGCAGTCACCCGACATACTTTCGGAAACGGAACACGATCTCGAGACTTTACTCAGATGTGCCAGGGAGGAGATCCGTTTCCTTCGTAAAAAATGTGAATTGGTTAGTATTCTCCACATTACTTGTGAAATGTGGCAAGCGGATAACATCCGCCTTAAAGCCGAAAATGCCCAGCTACTTGCCCAACATGCCTCCCACAAATTGGAAATGGAAAAGGTTCAAACCCGCCTCGACCAGATGGAAAAACGCCTTGGTCAAGATTCGAACAACAGTTCCAAACCACCCTCATCGGATCCCCTGTACAAGAAAAGGAGGTTGGCCGCACCCGTCGGATCCAAAAGGAAACCAGGTGGCCAACCCGGCCACGAGAAACACGAACAACAGATCCTTCCCACCAAAGATGTCCGGGAAGTGATTCCCAAAGAATGCGAGCATTGTCAAGGATCCTTGCAGGGAAAGGATCCCGAACC
>SXGR01241091.1_pt1 | contig 41743 bp, 34 predicted proteins | sample 3174711 | NCBI WGS metagenome assembly SXGR01 (sample SAMN11356860, study PRJNA531348) | freshwater metagenome | isolation source: freshwater sample F1-60 | place: China: Fuxian Lake, Yuxi | collected 2017-12-25
CGAGGGTTTCGTACTGCCCTGCGCGCTCCCCATCGGTACAGGCAGAGCCGTCAGGCCGCGAACCGACGGCAAAATCCACGCAGTCAGCCGCCACGTGTCATCAACGCAGTTGCTGCGCGACGAGATCGATGTCGATCAACCCATCGATCGCAAGGACAATAATTTCTGGGGTAATTACCTTCGGGGCGTGATCGTCGCAATGCAGCACTCGGACGTCCGGGTCGCAGGTGCGGACGTCGCGATCGTCGGTGATATTCCGCAGGGGGCAGGTCTGTCTTCTTCGGCCTCGCTGACGGTTGGCATCGCGCGCGCCTTGCTCGTGGCATGCCATCCGTCGCTCGCGCCCGGCGTCACGTCGCAGCAGATCGCCAGATGGGCTCAATGGAGCGAGCATCATTTCGCAGACTGCCAGTGCGGTCTGATGGATCAGATGACGGCAGCCGTAGCCTCGTCGGGAGAAGCGATGCTGCTCGACTGTCGATCGCTCGAATCGAGGCGCATCCGTCTGCCGTCCGAGCTCGCGATACTCGTTGCCCACTCGGGTGTGGAGCGAAAGCTCGCAGCCGGCGAATACAACCTGCGGCGACGACAATGCGCGATGGCGGCACAACGGCTCGGCAGGACGTCGTTGCGGGGCCTCGATCTTTCCTTACTTACCGCGCGTGCAAACGATCTTCCGGAAATCGAGCTTCGGCGTGCGCGCCATGTGCTGACGGAAAATCTTCGCGTCACGCGAGCAGTAAAAGCGATCGAAAGTGGCGATCTGCTCGAACTCGGAAGTTGCTTGCGCGAATCACACCTCTCGCTGCGAGACGACTTCGAGGTCAGCGTGCTGCAAGTCGATGCGCTCGTGGATCATCTCAATCACCTCATCGATTGCGAAGCGCGCGGCCTCGGTGGCGCCCGCATGACCGGCGGTGGCTTTGGCGGCTGCGTGGTCGCCATGGTCGAAAGCAGCGCCGCGACGGTCGTCGAAGTCGAACTTCGACGCTATCTCTCTGCTCGGGTGGCGCGGCCGCTGGTGCTGAGGATGAAGCACACGCAAAGCAAACGCTGGGAGAGCGAGTCGGATTGTGGCGTCCGGGAAGGATGGCGCTAGATCGTCCCGTCAAAGCGCGAACCCGAAAACATATACCGGCAGCGAGGTGAGCCCCGTCACCAGCATCCACACCCTCCCGAGACGCCCCCAGAATCTGTGACTGCTGCTGAAGGGGCCCGGTGTCGGTGGGCTCGGGAAACGCTGCAGCGACACCATGATCAGCCCCGCCCAAACGACAAGCGTAGTGATCGCAAAGAAGGTGTGCAGGTAGATCCAGAAATCGAGCATCGCCGTTCCGGAGTAGCTGCTACCGCTCGTGGCGGCGAAATTTCCGCCTTGCAATCGCAGGTTGAATTCGAATAAATCCACCACGGCCGCAAGCAGCAAAGCAAGGCTGATTTACAAGATTTTTTGCTTAGCGAACTATCCGCCACGTGCCAGACGCCAGTTGTAAAGCACGATCGGCACCACCGCGATCAGCGCAACGACGACGATATCCATCAGCAAATCGGCGCGAGTACCTAAAAATCCTTGCCGAAACATGGCGGCCCTTTCTATTTTTCGATGCGCTTGCAGCGCGCGTTGATCGACCTACCTGACTCGAGCTCTTCTTCGTTGCCGAACCCGACTCGCGGCGAATCGGGCGTAGCCCAGCCCGAGCTCGCCTGCACCGGCTGCCCCTCCTCACGAGCCGTGAGCGTCATCAGTTCGAGTAGATTATTGCCGGAGTTCGACGGCCACATGCCACGCCGCAAGTTTAGTGTGAACTTTCGCGATGTTTTTTCTTTGGTCACGATGTCGAGGGTACCGCCGCGATCATGGGTTTTGAGTCCCATGAAAATTTGCGGCTCGCCACCGCGCGCCTGTATCGCTACGAAGCACTCGTGCGTGTTTGCCCGGCCGAGCTCGGCGATGTCGACCACTCCCGCCGCACTCGTCGCGGCCGCTGCAGCGCCGATGCTCTGGAGCCAGAGTGAGTCATCCGCCAACCAAAGAATTTTTCCCATGATGCCGGGGGGCCGGTCACACCCGCGCATTCGTTGCCGGGCTCGCCGAGCCACGCGGAGAGGTGCTTGCGCCAACGCCATTCGCAGGGTGAACCGCCCCCGGTGAAGCGCATCACCACTTGCCATGTACGGGCATCGTTTTCGAGTGTGAGCGTGCCCGCACGAACGATCGGGGAATGCTCGCTACCGTCGCGCTCTTCGATCTCGAAGACGTTCAGGAGCTGTGTCGACTTGCGTATCTCGAGGTGTAGCCTGGACGGCGCGGTTGTGCCGCGCTTCATGCCTTCGAGGTAAAACCGCTGTGGATCGTTGTCGAAACGACCCGCGAGCAGCGCGCTGATCTGCGCAAGTTGCAGCCGCCCTTCTGCCTGCCCGAGCTCTATCGGTGCGGCCATCGTAACTGCCGCGCAAACGACGCCCGCGCACGCTGACAGGACCGAGATACGACGCCACGATCTTCGATGAATCGACCGCATCTGTCACCCCCTGCCGGCAGCTTTACCCCCGTAGCAGGATCGTCGCAAGCAGCTCCGCCTCACGCTCCACCGTGAGGCTAGCCTTGAGTTTTTGACGCTCGACCTCCGGACGTGCGAGGTGCCAGCGCAGCGTGTCACGGACCGTATCGCGCAGCGGTCGGATCGTGAGCCCGGCGTGCTTGGCACGCTCCACGGCGCTACTGGCAAAACCTGCGTTGTCCCCGGTGGACGGGGCCCAGACTGGCATGTCCGACCAAGGCTGGACCTTTTGTGCTTCCAGCGCTTTCGCACTCAGCCACTCCGCCGTTGGCGCAACGGCCGGTTTGGCGATCGCGCGGGCGGCCGCCATCGACTCGCTCACCACCTCGCCAATCGAAAACTGACCTGACGAAGAGATGGCGTTGAACACACCGCCAACGTCGGTTTCGATCAGACGTAGGGTGAATGCGGCTAGGTCACGGACATCGATGAATTGCACCGGATCACGTGGATCGCCCGGAGCGATCATGCGACCACCACGAGCCGCTCGTGCGGGCCAGTAGGTGAAACGGTCGGTATTATCATCAGGGCCCACGATGAGACCAGGACGCACGTTCGTAGTCCGCTGACCGCCGAACACTTCGCTCGCGGCCTGCTCGCATAGCGCCTTGAGGGGACCATAGGTTTCGCCGTCGATCTTTTCGACTTTTTCGTCCTGCAATTTGCCGACGGCGGAAGTCTCGTCGTTCGCAGAGGCAAAACTCGCGTAGACCGATACCGAAGAGACGAATAGATAACGTCGAACCCGTGGTTCGAGCAGCCAGGCCACATCACGCACCTGACGCGGCACATAACCCGAATTGCCGATGACGGCATCCCAATCGCGATTCGCGAGCGATCGCAGATCACCGTTGCGATCGCCGCGCAGCCGCTCGACCTCTGGAAATCGATCGGTGTTGGTGCGACCCCGATTGAAGAACGTCAGCGTATGCCCACGAGCCAAGGCGTGCTCGGTCATGTGCAAACCGATGAACCGTGTACCGCCGAGAATCAGCAACCGCAGCGCTCGTGTCCGCGTTGCGGCGAAGCTTCTAGTGTCGAGTCCGGGAAGTGTCGCCGCAACGATGCCGGCACCCGCCGAGCGCAAAAAACCACGACGCTTCATGAAACCTCCTCCCATCGGTATCGTGATCGAAAACCTTGACCTGACACTTGCGACCCTATGTACTGCTCCGGCGATACTACAAGGAGACTCGGCATATGTTCTCGCACATCATGATCGGCACGAATGACCTCGAACGCGCCAAGAAGTTCTACGATTCTTTGCTCGGAACCCTCGGCATAAAACCCGCCGTCATTGACGGTCACCGCATTTTTTATCGCTCGTCCACCGGACTTTTTTCAGTTACGCAACCGATCGATGGACAGCCGGCGAGCGCCGGCAACGGCGAGACCCTGGGCTTTGCCGCGAGTTCTCCTGAGCAGGTTCAAGCTTGGCATACTGCCGGCCTGGCGGCGGGCGGCACCGCGATCGAAGATCCGCCCGGAATTCGCGAGGGCAAAGGCATGAAGCTTTACCTCGCTTACTTGCGCGATCCCGATGGCCACAAGATCTGCGCGTTGCATCGCATGTAAGAACACTACGGCTTGGTACGTGCCTTGTGTTGCAGATACATGTTGGTGAAATCTGTCCATGGCTCCGGCCGCGCAAACCACTGCGGATGCACGCGTCGAATCATCTCGACTTGCGCAGCCGGCGCCTCTGACAAGTCCAACAGTTTTCGCCCCGCCTCTGCCCAGGAAACCATGCCCGGCGTCTGCCCCATCTTCATCCAAGGCAGCCAACTCGAGGTGGCAGAGTAAGCGAAGTCACTGCGGACGGTGGTGACATCCGGGTCCTCGATCTCTGCAAGCGAGCCGCGCAGCGACGAGTGGGTGGCGACCACCAATTCTTTGCCGGACGATTCTTCTGGAAACTCGTCCGGCGATAGCCAATTCGGCGCACGGATGTAACTGGACTTCGTCATCCACAAGTCGTCATTCACGAGGCGCCACGGATAGGAAAACGGCTTGCCAGTATTCGGCAGGATGTCGCGGGACCCAACGATACGCGGCTCACGATCACTGAACCGAAAACGTACCGGTCCTTCGGTGTAGTGGTGAGGCATAACCTCGCGCCCCGTTTGCGGATTTCGTACCGTTTCGCCAGGCTCGAGATAACGCGACTCGCCGAGCGGCCGATAGAGAGCCGCTTCCCAGTCGGTAACCGTCCACGAGAACTCCCCCAGTCGTTCGGTACGTCGCAAGATCAGACTCTCGACGTCGATGATCGGTTGTACGGGTATGCCGGGAACGACGAGATCCAGTCGTCCCGAGAACCACATGAACACATCGCGAGTGTCGGTGCTCGCGCGCAACTTCAAGTAGGCAGTGACGTTGCCTACCGGAGAGACCAGATCGATCGGCCGTCGCTTGCGCTTCGGCGATTTCGCGACCGCGTGCGCGGATGCGGCGAGCAAACCGGTAGCCGTAAGTCCAATGGCGCTGCGTCGCGTGTGTCGCATGATGTTTTCTTAGGTAATCAGGCGGTTCGCCGTGCTGAACGACCAGCCCGTCTTGCCGCCATCGATGCATAGATAGCGAGCGCCACGGCCACCGATACCATGCTGCTCCAGAACTGCGACTGCAGACTCGGCGTCAGCACCATGGCGAGCAGTACCGCAGCGATCGCTGCAACGGTGAGATAACTGAGCCATGGGAAGAGCCACATCTTCAGCGGTACATCTCGATTTTCGATCAGCGCCTGTCGACGAAGTCTGATATGCGCAACCGCCATGGTGAGATAGATTAAAAGAATTAGCGCTCCCGAGGCATTCACCAAAAATGCGAAGATGCCATTCAGCGAGATCATCTGCGCCACGACGCCGAGCAAACCGGCGATGCTGCCGAGAAGCACGGATCGCGAGGGCACACGACGCGGATTGAGCTTGATCAACCAATGCGGCGCGTCACCTTTTTCGGCGAGCACGAACAAAACCCGCGAGCAGATGTAGTAGCAGGAATTGAGACAGGACAGCACCGCCGTGAGAATCACGAAATTCATGATGGTGGCGGCGAGAGGAATACCCATCGCATCGAGCGCGGCGGTGAATGGCGACTGCCCCGGGACGATCGTATTCCAAGGTACGACGGCCACGATCATGATCAAAGAACCGACGTAAAAAAGCAGAATGCGGCCAACGATCGAAGAGGTCATGCGCGCGACCGACTTAGCGGTCTCGGTCGATTCGGCGGCAGCGATGGTCACGATTTCGATACCCATCATCGAGAAAATCACGGTGGTGACGGCAGCCACGATCACGAGGCCACCGTTCGGCGCAAAGCCTCCGTGAGCGGTCAGATTCGTCAGGCCCTGCGAGCCTTCGCCATGCAAGCCCCCAACGTAGGCAGCCGCCACCAAAACGAAAGCGACGATAGCCCCCACCTTGATCGAAGAAAACCAGAACTCGAATTCACCGAAGGACCGCGCCGAGGTCAGATTCACGAGCGTCATCGCGATCATCAGCAGAGTGCCCATCTGCCAGCCGGGCATGGTGAATCCGAGCTCCTGCAGAATATTCACGGCGGCAATGACCTCGATCGGAATCACCACCACCCAAAAAAACCAATACAACCAACCCACCGAAAATCCGGCCCAGTTGCCGAGCCCGAGCCTCGCAAACTCGGTAAAAGAGCGCGTACCCGGATTGGCGACTGCCATCTCGCCGAGCATGCGCATGACAAACAGCAACAGCGTGCCCGTCAAAATATAGGTTATTACGATGGCAGGGCCCGCCGCCGCGATGGCTGCGCTGCTGCCCACGAACAACCCGGCGCCGATGATGCCGCCGATCGTGATCATGAACATGTGCCGCGGGCGCAGCGAGCGACTCAATTCGTTGGTGGATGACTCGGTCATGACCCCCTCCCCTGAGCGACTCTATGGTCAGATACGGAAAGGTAACGCGAATCACCGGGTTCGCACAGTCACCATGGAACTTTGCGGCTACGACGAGGTCCAGTTCGAAACGCCAAGCCCCGCCCGAACCTCAGGGAAACGACGATGGACTCTTCAACCCAGCGCGCCATTCTCAACGTAATGATCCACGCCGCCCTCGTGGACGGACAGAAGTCCGAGAGCGAGCGCAACGCCATCCGCGACGTCGCCGAGTCCCTCACCGGTCAAGCGGGTGGCGCGGCGCTGGCGGGCGTTTATCAAGATGTCTTGTTGAAACGCGTCCCCCTGCAGCAGGCGATCGGCACCCTCAGGGCGCTCGAGCACCGACAACTCGCCTACGAAATGGCCGTTTGCGTATGCGATGCCGATGGCGTTCAAAGTCCGGCAGAGCGCGAGTTCCTCAGCTCTTTGCGCAACGTGCTCGGCCTCGTCGCCGATGGCCCCGCAATGCACGGCGCCGCAGCGGCCGACTCGATCGCCGCGGCCGCAGCCAGCGCTTCGGTGGTCGGGGCCGCCCCCGCCACCGTCACGCCGACCGTCCGCGACGCCGAGCTCGACAAGAGCATCCTCAACTACTCCATCCTCAACGGCGCGCTCGAACTGCTGCCGCAGTCCTGGGCGTCGATGGCGATCATCCCGTTGCAGGTACGCATGATGTACAAGATTGGCAAGGCCCACGGCATCGAGATGGATCAAGGCCACATCAAAGAATTCATCGCCACCATCGGTGTCGGCCTGACCTCTCAATACGTCGAGCAGATCGGTCGCAAGCTCGTGGGCGGACTCGTCGGCGCCGCCGCCGGTCGCTTGCTGGGCGGTCTTTCGGGCGCAGCGACCGGCATGGCGTTCTCCTTCGCCACGACCTACGCGCTCGGGCAAGTGGCCAAGCGCTATTACGCAGGCGGGCGCGTGATGAGCACCGAGCTGCTACGGAGAACTTTTCAAGAAACGCTGGGATCGGCGAAGTCGATGCAGCAGCAGTATCTCCCCGCGATACGCGATCGCGCGAGCACGCTCAGCGCCTCGGAGGTCATCGAGCTCGTGCGCAAATAGCGCCTCAGCCTGCGAGTAGATGCCGCACGCCTTGCTCGATCTGCATCATCATGCTCGCGAAGCCGTCAGCCTCGCCGTAATAAGGGTCTGGTACCTCGCGATCGCCGAGGAACAGTCTGATGGTCACGACAGCACCGACAGGTCGACGCGACTCGAGCTGCGAAAGGTTGTCGCGATCCATGGCGAGAATTAGATCGAAGATTTGAAAGTCCGCATCACTGATCTGTCGACAACGAAAGGCCGAAAGATCATAGCCACGCTCGGCGCAGGCGGCGATGGAGCGCGGATCGGCGGTGTCGCCTACGTGCTTGTCCTTGAGACCTGCCGAGCCGAACTGCCATCCCGACACGCCAGCCCTTGCGGCGATGCTGCGTGCCACGATCTCCGCGGCGGGCGAGCGGCAATAATTTCCCGCATCCACGAACAACACCTTCACTTCGAACCTCCTCGCTCACACTCGGCGATGGCCGCATCGACCTGCGGCAGCCAATCGCCTCCATATTTGTCTTGATACCACTTGCGCAGCGGTTGAGTCGCCGCAAGGAACTCCGCGCGCTGTCCGCTCGTTGCGTAATCGACCGTCCCACCGCCCGCCAAAAAACGCTCGATGGCCGGCGCTTCTCTCTCTTTTGCCGCACGCCGCGTGGCTGCGGCAAGTTCGCGAAAGGCCACCTTGACGGCAGCCTGTACGTCGGCGGGCAAGCGCTCCCAGCCTTTGGCCGAGTACCACCAGATCGCGGCCATGTAGCTGTGGCGATCGACGAACATGTGACGGATGTGATCGTCGAACTTCATGCCGAGCACGTCCTGAATGCTGTTCTTGGTACCCGCGAGCATGCCGGCGGCGAGCGCCGTGTAGATCTCGGAGAACGGCAACGCCATCGGACTCGCACCGAGCTCACGCACCATTTCCTGTTCCAGCGCCGAAGGCAAGGTACGAACTCTGAGGCCCGCGAGATCACTCACGCTTTTGATACGTCGATCGACCATGGCAAAACTGCGCCAGCCACCGGTGTTGCCGACCGTCATCAATCGCAACCCCAGTCCCTCTCGGAGAATCGCATCGCCCATCGCCCGCGGCACGCTGCCGTCCATCACGCATTCGGCAACGGCGTCGTCGGCGAACAGGTACGGCAGATCGAGCACTTGCGCTGGGCCGTAAAGCCCGGCGAGGCCACCGATCGTGGTTTGATGCACTTCGAGGATTCCGCTTTGCAGCGCCTCGATGCACTCGCGCTCGTTGCCGCAGAACTGACCGGACGGGTAAATCTGCACTTCGACCCGCTTGCCGAGCTGACGTCGCAGCGAGTCGCGAAAGGCAACGGCACCGATGTAATCCTCGTCGTCCTGCGAGGCCAGAAACGCCACGCGAATTGTGAACTCCGCCTGTTCGGCACGCGAAGAGAATATCCCGATGATGCAAATGACGGTGATCAGCACCAGCAGCGTATTTCTCAGACGTGCGGTCATTGACGACGGCTCACATCAATCCCAAGGCGCGTGGCAACGTGAGGACCAGCGACGGAAAATAAGTGATGACGAAAATGACCAGAATCTCGACCGCCAGAAAAGGCAGCAGCGCGCGCACGATGTTCTCTATCTTTTCGCGGGCCACCGAAGCGGTGACGAAGAGCAGCAAGCCCATCGGTGGAGTGGCAAGTCCGATGGTGAGATTCACGCACATGATGATCGCGAAGTGCACGGGATCGACGCCAAGCCCGACGAAAACCGGCGACAACACGGGGCCAAGAATGAGAATCGCCGGACCTGCATCGAGAAACATGCCGACGATGAGCAGCAGTACGTTCACCAAAAAGAGCAATGTCGACACGTCGTCGGTGATGAGCAGCATGGCATCGGCGATGCCCTTGGCAAGGCCCGAGACCGTGACCAGCCAACCGAGGGTGACTGCCGCCCCCACGAGCAGCAAGATCGCACCAGACTGCAGCGCGGTATTTTTGAAGATGGTGAAAAGTTCGCGGCGTCGCACGTTGCGGGTCACGAAGATCGTGACGAAGAGCGCGTAGGCCACGGCCACGCAGGCCGCTTCGGTCGCGGTGAATACGCCACTCAGCATGCCGCCGAGCAAGATGACCGGTAGCAACATGGCAAGCCATGCGCCGCGAAAAGCCGTCGCCCGCTCGCCCCAAGTCGCTCGCGGTTTCGCAGCCGGCAGGTTGTATCGCTTGGCGAGCAGTCGGATCGTGCCCATCAACCCGAGGCCGATGATCACACCCGGCACCACCCCGGCAGCGAACAACGCCCCCACCGACACGTTCATCACGAATCCGTAGAGCACCATGATTCCCGACGGCGGAATCACGGGTCCGATCACGGCCGCCGCCGCGGTCACCGCCGATGCAAACGGACGCGGATAGCCCTCTCGCTCCATCGCCGGAATCAGCATCTTGCCGAGCGCCGAGGCATCGGCGACTGCGGAACCCGAGATGCCGGCGAAGATCATCGACGAAAGCACGTTCACCTGCGCGAGCCCGCCACGCACGTGGCCGACCAAAGATTGTGCAAAACGTACGATCGAGGTCGTGATACCACCGGCATTCATGATTTCGCCGGCAAGAATGAAGAACGGCACGGCGAGTAGCGGAAAACTGTCGATGCCATTGTAGAAGCGTGCAAGCAGCGCGGGCACGTAGCGCAGTTCACCATCGAGCAACAGGCTGAGGCCTGGTCCCAGCAACAAGGCGAAGATCACCGGCGTGCCGAAGGCCATGAGCAAAATCAGAATCCAGAAAAACGCGATGGACATGCGGCGTGGTCCCGAGACTCAGTTTTCGTCGTCGCGCTGCAGGACAGGAACCACGCCGACCAGCAGCAGCTCCGGTTCGTCCGCGAAGATCGCGCGCAGCAGTCTGAGAATCGCTTCGAGCGCAACCAGCAACAAAGCGAGCAGTGCCACCGGTACGATCGAGTACACGAACGACATCTTGATGCCGAGCCCAGTCGATACAATCGTGCTGCCCCGCGCGACGAAATCGAAACTCTCGAGCAGGAAGATGGCGCAGATCCACGCAATCAAAGCGTTGACGATCACGCCCGTGACGCAAAGGGTGCGCATTGACAGACCCTCGATGAAGGCCGTGATCGCCACATGACCCGCAGCGCGGTAACCGATCGGTGCAGCAAGCAGCGCCGACCACACCAGCGCCATGCGCGCCGCCTCCTCAGCCCAGTCGAGCGTGTGATTGAACAGTACCCGCGAGAGTATTTGAGCAAGCGCGACGACCAGCATGAAGGCGAGGAAGAGCGCAGAAACGGAAAGCCCCCATCTTGCGATGGGGGCGTTCACTTTTGCCAAGCCGCGCAGCGCGGCGGAGAGGGCGTCGATCACGCGCCGAGTTTACTTTGCTCCGAAATTGAAACGCGCCTGGATGCCGAAATACCTCTCGGCATCGCGAGGGATCTGCAGGCGCGGCGCGCCACCGGGACCGCCGGCGGTCTTCAGCACGGTGAACGACTTATCCGCAAGATTGCGTCCCACCAGGGCCACCCGGAAGCGATCGCTTTCGTCACGCACTGCGACGGTGAGGTCGACCGTGGTGTAACCGGGGATGCGCAGCGCCGCGGGCTCGTTGAGATCGGCGAAGCTCGTACCTTGGTACGACACCACCATGCTCGGAACCACCGTGTAGGCGCCCATCGGGATGTTCAGATCGCCATTGAGCGAGGCTTTCCATTCCGGGGCGAGCGGCAGCGACGTCCCCGCCCGAACGGTCGCGTTCTGACCGGGTGGCGTGAAGAAGCTGTCGACCTTCGCGTCCGTGTACGCAACGCCTGCGCCGAACGTCAGCATGTCGTTGGGGCGGGCCTGTACGTCGAGCTCGAAGCCCTTCGACGACACCTTGCCCGCATTGGTCAACGTGGTGATCAGCGTACCGTTGAGGAACAAGAAGTTGTTGGCCTGGAAGTCGTCGTACTTGGCGTCGAAAACCGCCGCGTTGACGAGCATGCGACCGTCGAGCAGCGTGCTCTTCAAGCCGAGCTCGTACGAGTCTGCCGTTTCGGCCTCGATGACCGGCGTGTTGTTCACGGTCATGTTGAAGAACACGTTGTACGCCGGTCCCTTGTAACCCCGCGCATACGAGGCGTAGACCATCACGTCGTCGTTGAGGTCGTACTGCAGACCGGCACGACCCGAAACGTTGTCGGAATCGTTGCTGCCCTTGAAGCCCGAGAGGTCGGTGCGAATGCCAGGCTGGCCCGCGAACGGCGTGGGCACGCGGTTGTGGAAGTAGCTCAACTTGTCCTGAGTCCAGCGCGCACCACCGATGAGACGCAAGCTGTCGGTGATGTTCCAGGTACCGTCGGCGAACACCGCGGTATTTTTGAAGTCTGCACCGAAGGTCGCATTGGAGAAGGTGCTGACGTAGGTCGATGAGCCCGCACGACAGGGTCGCTGTCCGGTGGCATCGATCGCCAAGGTGCTCGCAGTACAGTTGAAGATGTTGCGCTGGAAGAAGCGCTCAGCCTCGGTCTTCGAGTAGTAGACGCCGGCTACGTAATTGAACGCACCGTCGCCACTCGAGGCGAGACGCAGTTCCTGCGAGAAGCTCTTGGTGGTTTGGGGACCGAAGTCGTGCAGCTGTGCGAAGGCGTTGCCGACGTACGGCGCGGCCTGATCGATCCAGTCACCTTCGCGATATTCGGTCGCATCCCAGGTGCGATACGCGGTGATGCTGGTCAGAGCACCCATCGCGGTATCGACGTTGCCCTGCAGCGAGACGCCCCAGGCTTCTTCGGTGGAACGCATCTGCAGGTCCTGCTTGACCTGACGGGTCTTGTCGCCTTGCAGAACGATGCCGCTGTAGAGCGACGTGTAGGCTGCAGCGTTGGCGCCGGTCGGTGCATTGCCGATGATTTCGACGCAGCAGTTGTCGTCCGACTTGCGGTAATCGCCCGTGAACGTCCAAAGATTTCCTTGGTTGCCGATTTCCCACACGGTGCGAATGCCCTTGCGGTCATAGCCGTTCAGGTCGCCACCGGCGGCCGTGGTCGACACGTTGCTGATGTAACCGTCGAACTTGCCGTAGGTCACGGTGGTACGCGAACGAACCGTATCGGAGATCGGCATGTCGATCGCGCCCTTCACACGCAATTCGTTGTCTTCGTACCAACCGACATCGACGTAGCCACCCATGGCATCGCCCGGGCGCTTGGATACGATGTTGACCACGCCCGCCGAGGCGTTCTTGCCGAACAACGTGCCCTGCGGGCCACGCAAAACTTCGATGCGCTCGATGTCGTAGAGGTCGCCGAAAGCCTCGCCCGCCGAAGACAAGACGACCCCGTCGAGCACCGTTGCCACGCTCGGCTGGGCAGCGATCGCGAAGTTGATGGTACCCACGCCACGCAGAAACAAGGATTGGTTGAGCGAGGTGTTGGTCTTGCGGATATTGAGAGAGGGTACGAGCGTCTTCAGCGCTTCGATGTTGAAACTGCCCGAGGCTTCGGCGAGTGCGCCGCTGACGACGGATACGGCAATTGGCACATCCTGCAAGCGCTGCTCGCGCTTTTGCGCAGTCACGACGATCTCGTCGAGACGGCCGTCGCCCGCGTCCTGCGCGACGGCGGCTTGCGGGACCATGGCGACACAGGCGGCCGCCACGGCACTTGCGACGATTTTCTTGCTCATCGACATCTTTGCAGTCCCCTTTTATTCGGTCAGTGAGATGACGCTAACAAACCTAAATATGTCTTACAACTCTTATATACAACCTTAAAAACTGACGCGCCGGCGCAACAGCCGCCCGTCCTCAGAAACCCGGGATCCGCTCGCCGAGGCGCGTGAAAGCGGCGATCCGGTCGAGCGGCAACGTCAGCGCGTGACTCCGCCCGCCCTCGATCCGCTCGCCGGTCTCGAGCCAGACCCAATCGCCCGCCGGCAAATAGACCACGACCTCGCCGGAGGGCTCGAGGCAGGGCGCGACCAGTAGCCGTTCGCCAAAGAAAAACTGATCCTCGAACGCCCAGCTTGCTCGATCCTCGGGGCAGGCGAGCACCATGGGGCGCTGTACGGGTAGGCCGCTGCGACTCGATTCTTCGACGACGCGCTGCAAATAGGGTCGAAGACGCTCGCGCAAAGCCAGCGCCTGCATCGCCAGGCGTTCCGCCTCGGGACCGTAACTCCAGGGTTCGCGGGGGCCGATGCCATGCAGCCGCAAATGCGCCGAAAAAATGGCTGCCTGCAGCCAGCGAACGTAAAGCACCGGATCGCGCCGATCGCCGTAGAACCCCCCCACGTCGGTCGCATAGAACGGCGCGCCCGTCAGGCCCCAGGAGAGTCCGCTACGCAGATTGCCCGCCAATCCGCCCCAGTCGGCCTGCGGATCGCCTCCCCACTGCGAGGGATATCGCTGCGCGCCCGACCAACCCGCCCGACTGAACAAAAACGCTCCGTCACGCGAAAATCTTTGAGCCGCCTCGTAGACGCAGCGGTTGTAGAGCAGTGCGTAGACATTGTGCAGCGCATCGCCGCGCGAGCCGTCACTCGCCAGCATGTGCTCTTCGATCTGCTCGCCGAAATCGGCTTTGATCATGTCGATGCCGAGTTCGAAGAGCGCGCGGTGCTGATCGCGCCACCACGCGTAGGCTTCGGGATGGGTGAAATCGAGCAAGCCCGACTCGGGTAACTGGGTCAACACGGCGCCGAAAGGCTCGGGATCCCAGGCATAGCGATACGCCTCACCGGTGCGTGAGTCCCGCAGCAACCAGCCCTTACCTGCCAACTCCCCGAACAGGGGATTTTTCACGGAAATCAGCGGGTACTCCCAGACACAGATCCGAAAGCCCATCGCACGCAGGGCCTCGACGGTGGGTCTCGGGTCGGGATAGCGCTTGGGGCACCACTCGAAGGCGAAACGGGTGTCGGTGTCCTGCCAGGCCCGGCCATCGAAGGTGATGATTTCGCAAGGCATGCCGCGCTCGCGCACCTCGCGAGCCACCGCAAGAATCTCCGCGGAATCTTTGTAATACGCCTTCGACAGAATCACGCCGAGACTCCACGCGGGGGGCGTCGGTGCACGCCCGGTGAGTGCGGTGTACTGGTGGAGTTGCGCCGCACCGTCAGCACCGGTCAAAAGAAATATGTCGAGCTCGGTATCTTCGATGGCCAGCACGTAGGCGCGCTGCGACCACGGGCCGTAGCCCACCCCGTGCGTCACCGGCGCGGGCGTATGCACGAAGGCGCCCCAACCCTCTGGACTCCAGGCGTAGGGGGCGTTCTTGTAACTCCACTCGGCGTTCAGACCGAGCGCATCCCGATTGTAGGAACGAAGCAATTGGCCACGCTTGTCGAGGCGGCCGGATTTTTCGCCCAGACCGTACACCGGCGTCGCGGAGCCGAGTTCGAGCGTCAATAGCCAGCGATCATCGTGACGCGCGAGAGGTGGCAAACGAAAACGGCGGACGAAGTGCCCATCTCGCGGAGATTCCTGCACGCGGCGACCATCGCTGTACAGCACGAAGCTGAACGGCGTACGGCCGATGATCACGAGCAGCTCCGTACCCGCTGCCGTTCTTGCGTGCAGCCGAAACTCCGACGCATCTTCGCTACCGACGTGATCGAGAGTCAGCGACAGCGGTACGAGATTGTCACAAAGAATTCCGTAGTCGCGAACGTCGCCACCACTGCGCAGTCGCATGCCGAACTCGTGCAACGACAGACGCAAAGTACCGAGAGAGGTCGGCAATAGCAGGACGTCGTCCTGCAGCACGGGTTCGCCAGCGAGCTGCGCCGGCGCCATGCGCCCCCAATCGGGAACGTATGGATCGAGCGCCGAGTTCATGCGAGTTCGAGCACCGGCACGCTCCAGCGTGAAGCCAGCGCACGGAGCGCATCGCGATGATCGCCGTAGGCGAGCGCAAAATGATGCTCAAGGGCCTCATCGAGAATGCGCGCGCTGACGTCGGCTGCCGAACGATCGAAGCGCACCGTACCCGAGCATCCGGTGAACGCCATCGGCGCACGCACCACCTCTGCACCAGCGATCACGAGCTTGAGTGCGTTGCGCGAGCGTGACAGGCGCGCGAGCGTGATACGACCCGGCTTGATCGGAAACTGATACAGCAGCGGCATCCGTCGATTGGTATGGATGGTGGCCTCGGGTTTGAAGTCGGGGTCACACATCGAGATCGGTGCGAGTCCGCAGTGCCAAAGCACTGCCGTATCGTCGGCTGCCGTGATGTCGACGAGATCGGCCATCCATGCAGGCTCTCCGGCGAGTTCCTGCAAAATGAGTTGCGTCACCGAGCCGTTGACGTCGGCCTCGCAAGCCGACGGCACTTTCTTTTGGTTCATCATCGCCATCGGACCACAAGCTGCGCAGCCGTACTCGGTGAACATCTCCGGCCAGCAGCGCACCGCAAGGCCGCGAGCGCCGGTGTCGCGTTGCACGTCTTCGAGCGCACAAAATACGCGGAACGAACGATCGAGCTGCTCGGTATCGACTTCGCCAAGGCCGGCCACATGCGCCTCCGCGCGATCTTTGACCGCCGCCACTCGTCCGGCATCGGTTGCACGCGCGCGCTCGAAAAGCTCGCCCAGCGTCACGTGATCGACCTTGATGCGCGCGAGTCGAGCTAGAAGATCAGGATCGAACTCGCAGGTATCGAAACCATCGGGATGCTTGCCAACTACGGTGATGCGTGAATCTGCGAGGCTCTCGAGTACTCGCTCGGCGGACTGCTCCGCCCTTCGGCGGCGATCGACGTCGAGAGCTGCAAAAGCCGACTCCGACGAAGGTAGCGACGATGCCAGCCCCGACGAAGCAGGCAAAGAATATGGTCGCGCCAAGGCGCGCAACGAGTCGGCGAGCTGCGGCGCAGCCGGGTCGGCGTAGAGCGAACCATGCGCCACTCCCGCTCGGCCGAGCGCATGCGCCGCGAGGTTGAGTCCGCAATAGGCGTTCAGTCGCAAGCGACCGCCGATTCGCGGCTCGGGTACCGCCCAGATCGCAAGCGGCGTGCGCGCCTCGCGCGCGAGCTTCACCGTCATGGTCGCATCGGTAAAGGTCACCTGCAGGATCAACAGCAGATCGATGGGCCCTGCGGCATTGATCTCTGCAATCGCGCGCTCCGCCGCATCGCGATCGAAGAGCAGTGCACGCGAACCGACGGTACGGATGCCCGCGGCCTCGAGCGCTGCGAACGCGCGATTTTTCATGTCTTCGGCGAACGGAACGTCAAAAGTGGGGCGCGCCAGCGCCGCAACGCCATAGGTCAACATTTTCAGGCTCCGAAACCTTGGTAAACATGACGGAAGCTTGCATCGGCAGGTTCCACCCGCGCCCCACCCGAGCCGTAACACGGGTGCGCGGACCACGCGCCGGCCGATGAATCGGTCAGGGCGTTGAGTTCGCGCATGTAGTTGCAGGCCTCGCCACGCAAGCCGCTGCGGATCGCCTCCCAATCGGGAAAGTGCGCGAATGCTTTGGACCAAATCGCCCTGCCGGCGAGGTATCCCGATGCCCCTGCGCGATAGGCATGCGTGAGAATGCGACGGAATTCGTCCATGCCGGCACCGGCCGACAACATCACCCAGGGCCTGCCCGCTGCCGAGCCCAGCGCATCGAACCAGCGTTGCGCCTCTTCCCAACCCGGTGCGCCCACACCGGGCACATCGGCGGCTGCAAGTGGACTTTCGAGCTTGAAGAGATCGACTCCGAATTTCGGGTGCGCAAAGGTGCGTACGCTCTCCAACACTAACTGCGGATGCTTGGTCTTCATCTCGACGTAATCGCGCGTCTGCTCCTGATCGGCCGCGAGCGGATAAACCAGAAGTTCGAACACGAAAGGAATGTCGTAGCGAGCGCAGGCTTCGCCGATGCGCTGCGTGAAATCTTGTTGCGCCTGGCAAACCGCGGGGTCGGCGTCGGGTCGATACCAGGTGAGCACCTTCACGGCGTCGCCACCGATACGCTTGATCTTCTCCACCGACCAGTCGTCGATCTCGGAGGAAAAGCGCCCAGCCGGCGTCTCGCGGAAAATCGAGTCTTCGAGAGTGACGATCAGACCGCGCGACGCCTGCAGCTTGGTGACGCCGCGCGGATAAGCGTAGTGCGGGTCGAGCAGCATGGCCGAGGAGCCGCCCTGCAACTCCTCGATCAGCATTTCTTTGAATGATGCCACGTCTTCCCAGGGTGCTTCGCTGGTGCCACGCTTGGCTTTGATCGGGTTCTTGATGGGCGGCCGCTGGTCCACCGCGGTCATCTTGAAGCGCCCGGAGGCATCGGCCATACGGCGCATGCCCCAGAATTTCCCAGCCGACAATTTCATGATCTCTCCAGCAATGCGTCTCGTTCGATGCGCGTGGGCGTACCTGCGCGACCGCCCGCGCGCGTGACCTTGATCGCGGCAGCCGCAGACGCGGCGCGTACGGCCACCTCCTCGCTTGAGCCCTCAGCGAGTGCAAGCGCAAAGGCACCGTGCCACACGTCACCAGCGCCCAGCGTGTCCACCGCCGTCACTCGGAACGCCGGTAAATGCCGCATCACCGGCGAACGGCCGGACACGCGGCCGTCGGCGATGAGTACGCCGGCAGCACCCTGCGTGACGCAGCACCAACGAGCTCGACTCTCGGCGAGCTCGCGCAAAGCCTCGCTCGTGGCTGCCGTATCCTCGCTGCAACCCGAAAAATCGCGCAGCCCAGCCGAAGAAAAGGCGATGTGAGTGGCGGCCTCGAACAACCGTCCGTCTTTGGGCACAGGCACGTCGGCATCGAGCACCGCCGGCAGCCCTGCCGCAGTCGCGCGCCGCAGCAGGCGTTCGGCGCCCTGAGGCCAACGTGTGTCGGCGAGCACCGCCGCAACATCATCGAGCGACACCTCGTCGAGCCACGACGGATCGACCGGCAACGAAGCATCGGTGTGGTTGACGATCAGGCGCTCGCCGGCATCATCCACGAACACCGCCGACACCGAAGACTGATGCCCCGCGAAGCAACGCAGATGATGGCAATCGACGCCATAGCGCTCGAGCTCGGCGCGGATCGTCGTCGCCACCGCATCTTCACCCAGGCGCGATACCAACCGTGCCGCGCCACCCAAGCGCACGACGGTGACCGCCGCCGTGGCTGCGGGCCCGCCGCCTGCTTCGCAGTAACCGCTGGCACGATGCTTCTCGGCGCCATGCGGCAACTGCGGCGTGCGGAAAATGAAGTCCTGCACGGCATGACCCACGCACAGAACGCGCTTCATGTCAGAGTGATGTCGTAGACGAGATGGCTCGTGTCGCAACGGCTGAGGCGCCACTCGACACGCTTGCCGTCGACGGAGTAGGCCACCCGCTCGACTTGCAACAAGGGCGTGCCCAGCGGCACACCGAGCCGCCGTTCATCGTCACGACGCGCAAGGTCGGCACGCAATTTTTCGTGGGTCGAGACGATGTTGATGCCGTACTCGCGCTGGTAGAGCGCATAAAGCGCATTCGGCAAGGGCGAGTGTGCGTCGAGTCGCGGAAAAACGGATTCTGGCAACACGATGCGCTCGACGGCAATCGGCTGCTCGTCGACGAAACGCGTGCGCACGATCTCGAACACTTCGGCGGTTTCCGGCAGCGCCAGCGCACGCGCCTCGGGTAAGCGGATTTTGCGGCGACGTATCGACTCATCGCCACTCGTGGGTACGGCACGTTGTTCATCGGCTCGGGTCAACCGGAAGAAACGGAACAGCGAACGCTCCTGCGTGAGTTCCGCGACGAACGTGCCTTTGCCCTGACGACGATCGATGACCTTGTCGAGCGCGAGCGCATCGAGTGCTTTGCGAACCGTGCCTTGGCTGACGCCGAGTTGCGCGGCCAGTGCTTGCTCGCTGGGCAGCGATTGCCCGGCTTTCCATTCACCGTTGGCGATGCGCTTGATGAGCACCTCGTAGACTTGGCTGTAGAGCGGGCGATACTGTGGGGCGCTGTCCATTTTTGGTGGAGAATTGCTGGCCAAAGCCGATGGTAGCGCGCCGCTTGCAGCCATAGGTGTCATGTGTTTAGTATCTTATATAAGACTTGCAGTCCGCAAGCGAACCCCAAGGAGTCCGAGGAGTGAGCGTTCCACAATTGCTCGTGCACGATCGCAAGGACAACGTCGGCGTCGTGGTGGTCGAGAATCTCAAGGCTGGCACCGACATGCTTTGTGTCATCACCGAAGATAATTCCGATTTCCGACTCACGGTGCGTCACGACGTGCCGATCGGTCACAAGGTCGCCCTCGCCGACCTCAAGGTCGGCGACACCGTCACCAAATACGGGCAGGACATCGGCAAGATCGTCGCGCCGGTCGCGCGCGGCGAGCACGTGCATGTCCACAATCTCAAGACCAAGCGCTGGTAGGAACCGACGATGACTCAAAATAATCGCAAAATCTGGGGCTATCGCCGCGAAAACGGCCGCGTCGGCGTGCGCAACTACGTCGCCATCCTGCCGGTCGACGACATCTCGAACGCGGCCTGCGAAGCCGTTGCCAACAACATCAAGGGGACCATCGCCCTGCCTCACGCCTACGGGCGCTTGCAGTTCGGTGCCGACCTCGACCTGCATTTCCGCACCATGATCGGTACCGGTGCGAACCCGAATGTCGCCGCCTGCATCGTCATCGGTATCGAGCCCGGCTGGACGCAGCGCATCGTCGACGGCATTGCCAAGACCGGCAAGCCCGTGGCCGGCTTCTGGATCGAAGGAAATGGCGATATCGCAACGGTTGCTGCGGCATCGCGCAAGGCCAAAGAATTCGTGCACCTGACTTCGGGTCAAGTGCGCGTCGAGTGCGACATCGCCGAGTTGTGGGTGGCCGCCAAATGCGGCGAGAGCGACACCACGACGGGTCTTGCCTCATGCCCCACCGTCGGCAACATGTACGACAAACTGGTGCCCGCCGGTCTCTACGGCTGCTTCGGCGAAACCTCCGAACTCACGGGCGCCGAGCATCTCGCGGCGGCACGCGCCGTCTCGCCGGAGATTCGCGACAAGTTCATGAAGACCTGGCAGGCCTATCAAGATGACGTCATCGAGGCCCACAAGACATCCGACCTCTCCGAGAGCCAACCCACCAAGGGCAATATCGCCGGCGGTCTGACGACCATCGAAGAAAAAGCGCTCGGCAACCTCGAGAAGATCGGCAAGAAGGTCAAGTTCATCGACGTGCTCGAGCCCGCCGAGGCACCGGCGCGCGGACCGGGACTTTATTTCATGGACACGTCTTCGGCGGCGGCCGAGTGCTGCACGCTGCAGGCAGCGGCCGGGTACGTGATCCACATCTTCCCGACGGGTCAGGGCAACGTGATCGGCAATCCGATCATGCCGGTCATCAAAGTCACCGGTAATCCGCGTACCGTGCGCCTGATGCCGGAGCACATCGATGTCGACGTGTCAGGTGTGGTGCGTCGCGAGATGACCATCGATCAAGCCGGCGATTCACTGATCGACTGCATCGCGCACACCGCCAACGGTCGCCTCACGGCGGCAGAGGCGCTCGGTCACGTCGAGTTCGTGATGACCAAGCTCTATCGCAGCGCCTGAGTCACTTTCGTGGAAGGAACGATCCGCCTGACTCTGGCGGAAGCCGAGTCTCTCGCGAGTGCGGCGCTGCGCGCCAACGGCGCCTCGACAAACGCGGCGCGCGCGACGGCGACTGCACTCGCCGCTGCCGAAGCGGACGGACAGGCTGCACACGGCTTGAGTCGCGTGCCCTCCTACGCCTTGCAGGCACGCTCGGGCAAAGTGCGCGGCGAGGCGGTCCCCAAACTGACGCGACCTGCACCGGCTGTCCTCTGCATCGATGCCGGACTCGGCTTCGCCTATCCGGCGATCGATCTCGCACTTGCGGAGTTGGTTCCACTCGCCAAGTCGCAAGGTATCGCGCTCGCGGCGATCCACCACTCGCATCATTTCGGTCAAGTGGGCGCCCACGCTGAGAAACTCGCGCTGCAGGGCCTGATCGCCCTCGTCTTCGGCAACACGCCGAAAGCGATGGCGTTTCATGGTGGACGACGCGCCATGCTCGGCACCAATCCACTTGCCTTCGCAGCACCGCTGCCCGATGCACGCGATCCGCTCGTCATCGATCTCGCCCTCTCGGTGGCGGCGCGCGGCAAAATCGTCGCCGCACAAAAAGCGGGCAAATCGATTCCCGAAGGCTGGGCGGTCGACGCCACCGGCCAGCCAACCACGGACCCGAGCGCAGCGCTCGCCGGCACCTTGTCGCCGATTGGCGGCCCCAAAGGTGGTGCGCTCGCCTTGATGGTCGAAATCTTGGGTGCGGCGCTCACCGCCGGCGCATTCGGCTGGGAGGCGTCGTCTTTCTTTGACGCCGAGGGCGCAGCCCCGGACATGGGACATCTTTTCATTGCCATCGACCCGGGTCCGGTTTCGGGCCAAGGCTTCGCAGGGCGCATGTCTGTGTTGCTCGATGCCGTTGCCGCAGAGCCCGAGGTTCGTCTGCCCGGCGTGCGGCGTTTTGCCGCGCGCGCGGCCGCACACGAGCAGGGTGTTCGTATCCCTGCCGCGCTGCATGCCGAAATCACTGCGCTCTGCAACTACGCCCGGAACTGAACCCTGGAACTCAAGAACATGCCCGAGATCGTCATCACCGAGTTCATGGACGAAGCCGCCATCCGCGAAATACTTGCGGGTCGCGACGTGCTTTACGATCCCCAACTCGTCGATCGTCCCGACGATCTGCTTGCACAAATCGGCGATGCCCGTGCTTTGATCGTGCGTAACCGTACCCAAGTGCGCGGCGCCCTGCTCGAGGCAGCATCCAAACTCGAAGTCGTGGGTCGACTCGGCGTCGGGCTCGACAATATCGATGTCGAGGCTTGCCAAGCGCGGGGCATTGCGGTTCACCCTGCAACCGGCGCCAATGATTTATCGGTCGCCGAATACGTCATCACCGCGGCGCTCGTCTTGTTGCGTCGCGCCTGGACGGCGACACCCGAAGTCGTCGCCGGCAAGTGGCCGCGCATGACGACGATTGGTCGCGAGATCTCGGGCAAAACACTCGGTCTGATCGGACTCGGCAACATTGCCCGCGAAACCGCCACGCGCGCCCGTGCGCTTGGCATGCAGGTCGCGGCTTTCGATCCGCTGCTGGCGGCGGATCATCCCGCCTGGCAGCTGGCAAAGCCCTGCTCTCTCAAAGAATTGCTATCGGCGTCCGACGTCGTCAGTCTGCACGTGCCGCTGCTGCCCTCAACCAAAAACATGATTGGTCGCGAGCAGTTGGCGATGATGCGTCGCGGCGGCGTCGTCATCAATGCGGCTCGCGGTGGCGTACTCGATGAAGAGGCCGTCATCGATTCACTACGTAGCGGACATCTCGGCGGTGCCGCGCTCGACGTATTCTACACCGAACCCCTCGACGCCGTGCGCGGCGCGCGCTTCGCCGAAACTCCCAACCTGTTGCTGACGCCACACATCGCAGGCGTCACTGAAGAATCCAACGTCCGCGTCAGCGAACTGATTGCACGTCGGGTGCTCGGGCACCTTTCGAGCACTTAGCCTTCACAGAGAGTTGCTAGGGCGAGGGCGGCAAACCCGTCGATGCCACGCGACCGATCGACGCGTCGTACGCGCGCCAATCGTCGGTCACTTTTTCTTCGTCGATGAGCGTGCGTCGCACGATCTTTCCTTTGACCAAATATTGGGCGGTGCGCGAACGGTAGCGTCCATCGTCACTCAGCGACACGATCTGGTGTATGTACATGTCGGAACCGTCCTTGTATTCCATCAGCAGTACCGCGCTGCGCCCGGTGGTATCGCCCGGGACATCCATCTTCCAAGCATCGAGTCGGGCGTTGCCGAAATGGATCTTGCCGTCGCGAATCTCGCCGTAGTTTTCGAGCGTTTCGACCGGCTTGCTGGCCGGCCTGTAGACGTTGGTTTGGTGATATCGCAATTGGCCGTCTCCGGGCACGACTCGCATGATGATCTCGGCCGGAAACTCCTCGACAAGACGCCCGTCAGACTCGACCCGACGAAACGTCCCGCGCCAAACTCCCGCTTGTTTCGCGATGTGCGGCGCGCCGCGGCGGGTGAACAGCAGCCAGCTGAAGCCGTCGATTTCGCCACGGATGGTGCCATCCACCTTGATGCTGCGGTCGCGGTACCAAAGCTCGGAGCCATGGAGCAGCATCTCGAACTCGGCGGTGACCATGCCGTCGGTCTCGTGTTCCGAAACGCAGGTGCGAGGCTGCATCGCGCCGCGGTACCGGTCGTGCTCGCCCTCCCACGTGAACCAAAGATCGCAGAAAGGCCGTGAGAGGTTGAAATCGTCGCGACTCATCTTCGCAACCCGCGCCGGGTCGAGGGGATCACGGTCGTAGCGCGCGCCTCTGAAGAAAAACTGACGTGCGCGGACCTGTGCGCGTTTGTCATCCCACTCGAGTGAAACCACTCGCTGCCGATGGGCCTTGCCCGGACTCGCTGCGCGGTACTCTTCGAAAAAAAGAACGTTCTTTCCGAGCTGTGGTGCATCGAGGCGTACCACCTTCATTTCACGACGCTCGAGCGACAGCTCGGGTCCCCGCGCACCGCCACGTTCGCGATTACTGCGAACCTGCAAGTGGTTGTCGAAGTCGCCCACCCAACGCTCTGCGATCTCGCGTATCTGTCGATCCGGCGAGGGAGCAACGACGACGCTCGGCTCATTAGTGGGCCAACGCCTTTCATAACGAGCGGTCAGCAGGTCGAGTTTTTCTTTGATGATGCCATCGCGTACCTGATCACGAGTGGCAAAGACCATCCAGCGATCCGTCGCGTTGCAGCACTCGACCCATGAGGCGAGCCCCTCGGCGTTGGGTCGGCCATCTTTCGCGAAACCAATCCAGTAGCGTCGCAGGCGTTCACCGGTTTGGCGCGCGAGCGCACTCGCTTTCGGGTCGGTGTCGAAAAGCAGCGCCTGGTCGTAGGCATGTGGCGTGCCCGGCGATCCTGGCGGAAGCTGCTCCGCCGCAAGATCGACGTAGTAAAGCCACGAGGGCTGATTTACTTTGGCCATCGATCTGGCGAGTACGCGCGCCGAGAGCAAGTAGCGCATGTCGCCGAACATGCGCATGACACCACGATCGCGACTGATCGCGAAGTCCTCTGCGTAAAGCTTTTGCAACGGTTCGAAGTCGCCACCGAGCATACCCTCGAAGGCGTCGGCGCTGATCGCGGCCTGCGACATCACCGCGCCCTCGAAACTGTTGCCACCCGTCATGAAGGGCACCGCCGCCTGTCGTCCGCGAAGGAACAGCGCTGCCGGCTCCTCGGGGAGGCTGCTGCCGTCGACGATCGGCAACTGAAAGCCGCGAACGGCATTGACGAGTGCCTGACCTTCGAGCGCTACGAGGCTGGCGGCCGACTGCGGACGCGGATCGACGCGCGCAATCACCTCGCCACTTAACGTCTCTGCGCTTTCGGCTATCCCCATGCCTGCAGCACGCGGTGCAGGCATGGGGGCACGTGCCGAGCGCGGTAGCGCCCAGGTGGCATAGCCCGACTGCGCAATCGCACGATGAAACTTGCCGGTCGCGAGCGGACTCACCATCAACAAATTGACGGCCTGTCCGCCGGCGGACACACCGAAAATTGTGACGTTTCCGGGATCGCCGCCGAACGAGCGGATGTTGGCGGCCACCCAATCGAGTGCGGCAACCATGTCGAGCAGTCCGAAATTGGCGACGTTGCGTGACAGGGCCTCGTGCGCCATGAAGCCGAGCGGACCGAGGCGATAATTCATCGATACGACCACCACGCCCTGCGCGGCCAGAATCTCGCCGGGAATGCGGCCATCGCCCGTCAGAAACCCGCCGCCATGCAACCAGACCATCACGGGCAGCGGGGTGCGGGATTTCGCGCTCGGGGTCCAGACGTTGAGATAAAGACAGTCTTCGCTCGTGGCGAGCGGCGGCGCCGACGGCGCCCTCGGCTGAAGACAAGACGGACCGTAGCTCTTGGCCGCGAGCGTGCCGGCAACTTTGTTGGGAGGGCGCGGTGGCTGCCAGCGCTGCAACCCTGCGGGAGAGGACGCATAGCGGATGCCCTTGAACGCCAGCACACCCGGCGTCGTCTCGCTGCCCTCGAAGTTGCCGGCAGGCGCAGCGACCATGGGCGCTGCGATCGCGATCGGGCTTGCGCAACTCAGAAGCAACGCCATCAGCGTGTACTGGATTTTCATTGATCCTCCAAAGCGCTTCGTCGGAACATTTTGGACTCGCGCTGGTGGATAATCCATCGCAACGTCAACGGGTGATGAAACGGGGAACGACATGAATGTATTGCGGAGAGTCCTGCGCTGGTTTTTCGGTTTTGTGGTGGTGGGTCTTGCCGCAGCCTCGATGTGGTTTTGGTTCACTCCGGTAGGAATCAACAACTACGTCAATAAAATCACGATCCAGCTGGCTTTGGGTTCGCCGCAGGCCCTGACACAGGTCGGCATCATCGACGACACGTTACTCGACTTTCACAGCGGCAAACTCGACGATCAAACGATCGAACACGAGAAGAAGATGCTCGCCCGACTGCGTGATGCACGCGCCAGCCTCGACGATTACGGACCCGAGGGCCTGCAGGGTCAGGAACTGCTCACCTGGAAGATCACGGCCTGGTTTCTCGATGATCTCATCCGACAAGGCGAGTTCGAGCACTCGGGATACCGCGTCAACCAGATTTCCGGCGTGACAGTCGACACCCCGCAATTCCTGACCGACGGCCACGTCATCAAAAGTCCGCGCAGTGCCCGAAGATATCTCTCGCGACTGACCGAGTTCGGACGCGTGCTGCGGGAAGCCAAAGTCCGAGTCGAGGACGATCGTGCGAAGGGTGTCGTGCCTCCGGATTTCGTGATTTCCCAGACGCTGCTCGGCATGCGCTCGTTCATCGAGGGCGGCGCCGAGAAGAACGCTCTCGTCACGACGCTCCCCGAGAAACTTGCGAAGGTCGACGGTCTCGACGAGGCAGAGCGTGCAGAGATCGTTACCAAGGCCAGGGAGCTTGTTCAGCGCGAGGTGATCCCGGGATATCAGGCGATGATCGCGCTTTTCGAGGACATGCAGCGCACCGCCAACCATGATGCAGGCATCTGGCGCCTGCCGCAGGGCGAGGCAATTTACGCCGCTGCGCTCAAGTCGAGCACGACCACCGACCTCGATGCCGATCAAGTCCACGCGCTCGGTCTGTCCGAAGTGAGTCGAATCGAGAAGGAAATGCTCGCGATACTCGATGCGCAAGGCATCACCGGCGAGACGCTGGCGGCACGAATTCAGACGCTCAATACGCGTGAAGATCAGGTGTTTCCGAACGACGAACCCGGTCGTGCCGCGATGCTCGCCTATCTCAAGGCAGTGGACGCGCGCGTGATGGCTGTCGCCCCCAAGTTTTTCGCCACCATCCCGCCGCAGCCCCTCGAGATCGTTCGCGTTCCCGTTTACTCGCAGGATTCGTCGCCCGGCGGTTACTACAACGCGCCCGCACTCGACGGCTCCCGGCCCGGCCGCTTCTACATCAATCAAAAGAATAATGCCGACAACCCCAAGTTCACCCTGCCTACGCTGATGGTTCACGAGGGCTCACCCGGCCATCACTTTCAATTGTCGGCCGCGCAATTGATCGAGGGCGTGCCACTGCTGCGCAAGGTTTTCCCCTTCGGCGCTTATGCCGAAGGTTGGGCGCTGTATGCAGAGCGTCTCGCGAAAACGGATATGGGCATCTACGACTCGGATCCGCTCGGCGATCTCGGACGCTTGCAGGCCGAGATGTTCCGCGCTGCACGGCTCGTCGTCGACACGGGTCTGCATGCCAAGCGCTGGTCACGCGAGCAAGCCATCGAGTACATGGTGGCCAAAACAGGCGTGACCGAGGCCGAAGTGACCCGTGAAGTGGAACGCTATGTCGTTTGGCCGGGTCAGGCCACGAGTTACAAGGTCGGTCAACTCGCCATCCTGCGCATGCGTGAACGCGCCGAACGCGCGCTGGGGCCGCGCTTCGACATCAAGGCCTTTCATGAAGTGCTGCTCATGAACGGTGGCATGCCGCTCGAGGTCCTCGACGGTGCCGTCGATGAGTGGATCTCCCGATCGGCATCTTCCAAGTCGGCTCCCTAGCGAGCGCAGCGCTCACGTAGCCTCGAGCGTCAAACCCCGCGCAAGACGCTTTTCGGGATCGAAGAATGGCGGCACGGTCAGCGCAGCGCGGCGCAGGCCGAGGTCCGTCTCGATCTCGAGCGCGGTGCCGGCCGCGGGCGCGGCGCCCTCGAAGCGTACGTAACCGATGCCGCAGTCGAGCTGCGGGGATCGCGCCGACGAGGTGATGTAGCCGCGCGCACCGTTGGCCGCAAAAACCGCAGAGCCGCGTCGCGGCACCCCATCATCGCAACGCACTCCGCTCAGACGCAGCGCACGATCGCAATCGAGCAGCGCCGCTCGACCCATGAAATCGTCGCGATCCATGTCGACGAAACGACCGAGTCCCGCCTGCCACGGGTTGAGACTGCGATCGATGTCGGTGCCGTAGTCGAGAATACCGGCCTCGATGCGCCGCGCCGTCATCGAGGCGAGCGACGCTGTCCGCATGCCGAAGCGGGCGCCTCGATCCAGCAGACACTGCCATAGCGCGTCGTTGTGCCGCCCATCGATGGGCGTGTAGATCTCGAAGCCGAGTTCTCCGGTCCAGCCGGTGCGCGAGAGCACCACCGGCTGTCCCGCGATGTTGCTCGTCGCGACACCAAAGTATTTCCAGTCCGAACCCGGCGCCGGGTCGGCCACGGCCTGCAGCACCTCGAGCGAGCGCGGACCCTGGATCTGCAGCACCCAAACACCCGGGTCGCCAACGCGCACGTCGAGTCCTACTGCAAACGCCTCGAGCCAAGGCAGAAACTCGCCATCAGCTATGACATACCAATAGCGATCCTCGGCGAGATGCATCAACACGCCGTCCGTCAAAAGACCGCCGTCGGGGCCGCAGGCGAGTCCGTAGGCTGCGCGATTGACGGCAAGGTTGCCCGTGCGTCGTACCAAAACACGATCGAGCAACTTCACCGCATCGGGGCCACTGATCTCGAGCGGACGCTCCGGTACGTCGTAAAGCAATGCGTTGCGACGCAGCAGCCAGTATTCATCGAGCGTGTTGCCGCCGAGGTCGAGCGGATAAAGACGCTGGTTGTAGACGCCATAACGCGCCGTCGGCGTGTCGTAGAACCGGAAGAATGGCGAGCGTAAATTGCGATGGCTCGAGATATTGAGGATGCCGCCAGCGACTTTGGGTGGGAGTGTCGTACTCATGCACCCCTCAAATACTGAAGCCGCCAAGCTTGGTCTCGAGATACTCCTCGATGCCCTGCCGCGCGCCTTCGCGCCCGAGGCCGCTATCTTTGATCCCGCCGAACGGTGCCGCCGCACTCGTCGGGTTGATGTCGTTGATGCCAACGATGCCGAACTGCAAACCCTCGAACATCCGCATCGCCCGGCTCAGATTTTGCGTATAGACGTACGAGGCAAGTCCGTAGCCCGTGTCGTTCGCCATGGCGAGCACTTCCTGTTCGGTATCGAAGACGATGACGGGCGCCACCGGTCCGAAAGTTTCCTCGCGATAGATCCGCATGTCCGCGGTGACCTCGCTGAGTAGCGTGGGTGCGTAAAAGAAACCGCGGGCGAGATCGCCGTCCACGAGCCGATTACCACCTGCGAGCAACTTTGCACCGCGCGCAATGGCGTCCTGAACCTGCAGATCAACTTTGTCGAGCGCTCGCTGACTGAACAAAGGACCGACCGTACTCGTCTCGTCCATGCCGTTGCCGACGCGCTGCGCCGTCACGCGCTTTTGCAGCGTTTCGAGAAACGGTCCGGCAATGCTCCGCTGTACAAAAATACGATTGGGACTGATGCAGGCCTGTCCCGTGTTGAGAAACTTGACCGCCGCTGCACCCTTGGCGGCATGCACGGGGTCTGCATCATCGAAGACGATGAAGGGTGCGTGTCCGCCGAGTTCCAACGAGACGCGCTTGAACTGCGCCGCAGCTCGTTGGTACAGCTTGCGTCCGACCTCGGTCGATCCGGTGAAGCTGATATTTCGTATCCGTGGATCAGTGCAAAACACTTCGCCGATTGGTACCGGATTCGAGGACGTCACGACGTTGGCGACACCGTTGGGCACTCCGGCCTCTGCGAAAATTTCAAAGACCGCGAGGGCGCATAGCGGTGTGGTCTCGGCCGGCTTAAGTACGATGGTGCAGCCTGCTGCGAGTGCCGGTGCTACCTTGCGGGTGATCATCGACACCGGGTAGTTCCAGGGTGTGATGGCACCGACCACCCCCACCGGCTCGCGTCGAACCAAAAATCGCTGGTCAGCCCTAGCCGAGGGAATGGTCTCGCCGTAAACCCGTTTGGCTTCCTCCGCAAACCACAGTAAAAAATCGGCAGCGTATTTCACCTCGGAATGGGCCATCTTGAGTGGCTTGCCCTGCTCGGCGGTCATGAGTCGCGCAAGCTCGTCGCGCTTCGACAGCACGAGCTCGTAGGCCCGATAGAGCTTGGCGGCGCGCTCGTAAGCGCCGCTTGCAGCCCAAGCAGGGAACGCAGCGCAAGCCGCATCGATAGCCGCACGTGCCTCATCCGCACCACCATCAAGCGCGCTGCCGATCCGCTCGCCCGTCGCGGGATTAAAAACTGCGAATCGCATCGAGGAGCTCATCGGGTCTCTCCGTCATGATCGCGTGACCGGCGCCCTCGATCTCGACCACGCGATTGTCGGTGATCGCTTTCACGATTTCTTCGGCAGCACGCGGCGGCGTCATGACATCACGCTTACCGAGTACCAGAAAAACCGGGCACGTGATGCTGGAACAGGCCGCAAGTCCGTTGGTGTATTCATTACACGCTCGAAAATCCACGTGCATCACTCCGGGCTTTTGCCGCTGCATCAGTCGACGGTTGACGCCCCCCAAAAAGCCTTAAATCTTTCCGCAGGAATCGGGGAGCGGACACCGCTTTGGGAGTCAGTTTGTCGACGGAACAAGTTCTTGGAGAAGGTGGTACCGACAGGAATGGCCTCGTCGGCCACTATCAGCTCGCCTGCGAAAACAATCCTGCCTCGAAATGTTCGCGTCCATCGAACCGTACCCCGACAAATCAGCGTGTAAATCACAGTTTTTTCGCTATCAGATTTGTCTATCACTCTTAAATCATCGCGTAACGCAACGGAGCACGAGGGAATGGTGGTTGGTATGTCTGCCCAAGTAACGCGGTGCGGCTGACCCGCGATCAGAGCATGCTTTGAGACAACGGTATCGGCACGCTTGATAAAGTTCGTCATCGATGGCGGGACGGGACTCCCAGCAGCAAGAATGGCTACACTGCAAGTGGCGAAGATAATGGCCACGAATTGGGTCGAAATCTTAAGAACATCATTAAAAAAAATGTATTCATTTTTTAGATAACGAATCATCACCTTTGATAACTGCGTCTACCCCCTTTGTTCGTACGACGTCCCGAAGAGCCCGTATATCCTCAATTGAAGAAGTCGGGCTCACGACAACAAACAGGTTTGCACCGCGATCCTTAGACAATACGACGGTTGAGGGAATTCCTTTGTTGACTAGCACTAAGTGGTAGTCGTCTGCGTTCTGCTCACTCTGAAAGCGACCGAACGGCAGATAAAAAGCCCGCCTAGCTTCAGGATCCGCTGCGGCAGACGCCTGGCGTGCTGGTCGAATGACTTCTTCGGTTGATTGCGGTAGTACATTGTCGGCAGACTGTGATGTCAACGGCTGTGCTAACCCACGCTCAGCATTGGGTTCTTCTTTTCCAACTTTCCCACCCGCGGAGATCGAAACAGCGGGTTGAGATTCCCTGTTCGTGCTCGGCAGAGAGCGATGATCGCGCTGCCATATTCCAAGGGAAACTCCAACAAAAACGCAGACAAGAAGCATAACCAGTGCTATTAGACGGGGAGAACGCCTAGAACGAATTGCAGCCCCACCTTCATCACTATCGGCCGAGGCTCGCTCAACCTCAGTAAAGACCAGATCGCCAAACTGACCTAGAGTCGGGTCGCGCTTGCTATCAGAAAAGGATGAGGTTTCGTCTTTAGAGCGGACATCGCGAATCGCTCCAGCAGCTGAGAGTTGCACCGCCGATTCGGCCGAAAACCACCAGGTACAGTTCGGAAAGACCTTTTCCCACGCAGAAATCGCCCGAAGAGGTCTATCAAGCTGTACCGATATGACGGTGTTATAACTTAGCGAATGACCTTTATCTAGAAATTGGTCACCTCCGCAAGTTGCGATTCGTCTGCATTGGCTACGTCACTAATTACTAGTATTTTTTTGAAAAATAGATTTTTCAACGTCACTTTTCGGTCTGCCAAGTGCGACGACGCTTTCGCGAGCAAAAAAAATCGCGAATTTCATCGAGAGAGGTTAACTGGATATCGGTGCCTAAAGATTTAAGATCTGCTAAAAATGGCGCTAGTGTCTCGCCGATAAAATTTGGCTTAACAGCGACACAAATTAGCGCAGAATTACTTTTATCGATCGTCGAATTATAAGCAGCTGTAAGACACTCTGAACCGAAGAACAGCGTTTTTCTTTCGGAAGAGATCTTTAGAGTGATTGCGGCTACTGTCATTTTCGACCTATCGGATCTTTACCAAAAAATTTACGACATTTTTTATTGATCGCCTGCTCTACGATCTGCATTGAGTCACTATTAGGCATCAATTTTCACAAAGTACTTGATCTAACGATCCAACTCTTTAGCGCAATCAACCAGGCTAAAGTTAGCAAAATATCGTGCTATGTGAAAAGCGTGGTAGCCCCGATAAACCGACCACAACGAGACCTCACACTCTGATTCGGAATCAGGAGGGGACTCGGAAATCACTAAGCAATACTCACACTTTTCCGATGCTAGACGACACGAAACGGGACAAACTGTCAGTTTGACGCGAGTGACAAAGATCTGCTGTCTAAGTGCCGCCGATCAAACGAAAGACAACGGGTGAGAACAAGGGCCTAAGAGAACACCCCATTCTATCAAAGCACGCGTCCACAAAGTCGAACCTCCCATAGACTTGAGGTGGGTGGTGGGTTGCTGATGTCCCGTTTTTGTGCTCGCTGTCCTCATCGCCCCCCTTAGACATCTAGCCTTCGCCATTTGAATCGCACAGCAAACGTAGGCCCCTACACTTCACCGGGTCCCGCAACACGTCCCGCGAGATCCCATCAGCCGGCAGCCAACTGTGCGGTCTGACGGGGGCAACTCCAGTGAGGATATTTTTTGACACCCGCGACGAACTCTTCAGACGCGTTGAACTCTCAGACTCTTTTCGAACTATTTGGTTTACGACCGCAAGGTTCATATTGAACTCCGCCGCACGGGTAAACCACCCGACAACGTGGCTACCGAAGCAAAAAAAGCTTCACTGTGCGACTAGTGCCTGAACGAATGCTGACGTATTACCTCCCGCGATCACGCCATACGGCGTGGTCGAGACTTGGCGAAAGGAACACAGCATGTCAGCCCAGTGAAAATTCTCGGCGCAGTTATGCCCGTGGCGTACGAAAGATAGAGCAGTCGAGCGGAAGCTTAAGTAAAGGTATCCCTAAAGACCCTACAGAAACCAAGTTTCGGAAAGCTTAGAGGTGGCGTGGCTCGCTCAAGCTGTCGTTGATCAAAAATCGCGGGAGCCACTATCTTTAGTAGCTCCCGCGACATTTAGTAGCCTAGTAGCCCAAGTTAACAGCGGTTATGGAGAATCTTCTCAGAGCGACCCGATATGCTGGGTTGGGTCCGCTGCTACCCTGGACAGAGCGATTTGTGGTCAGTTCTGGCGAATTGTACCGGTCTCACTAACGCGCACTGGCGCGCCTTTTTTCTTGCCCCCTGCGCCCGGCAGTGAGCTCTGAGTGACCGGAGCGCCGATGACGCCACCCGCGCCAATAGACGCCCCGACCTCCGCGGTCGCACCGCCGCCTGCCGCAGCAACATCGGATCCCGGAGCGGTATGACCATGGCCCGCTGGCATATCTGCGCCGGCGTTTGCATCTGGAGTAGCGTCTCCAGTCGGGGCGCTGTCCTGCTCAACCGGCCCTTGGTTCGGCAACCGATCGTAGTCGCACTCGTCGCCCACACAGGTTTTCTGAGTTTGGGGCGCGTTCTGCAGCCCGAGCGGACCCTCGGGAAGAGGCGGGGCTGCGACGGCCGCCGTCACGAATAATACGGCCGCAGAATTTGCGACGAAAAGCTTAAACTTCATGTGTCTCTCCGGTTACTGATGATGAGGGGTAGTGCAAGGCCTGCCTGATAAAAATCGCCTCGGCCACGGCCACAGAATTTACTCCCAAAATTCCTAACAGACGCAAATTTTTTTGGTTGATTTTTCAAACGTGACTCAAATCGGATAGTCTGTTTAACCGGGCGGTTGACGTGGGGATTGACCTACCGAAGGTGTTGCCCGCTGCTCGGCCGAAACGGCAGCACCGGCCAACGGCAGCTAAGCTTGGAATATTGGAAAATACATGCAATTTTTTTCCCCCCGCTCGTACCGACGTTTCAATCAACGGAGGTTCAGCCCTGATAAGGAACGGTCTCTGAGGTCGGCTCAGCGTGCCTACATCGAGACGACTTTTATGTGTATCTCTTGGGAGCAGTACAGAAATCGCTGACTTGGGCTATGGGACTTGGGCTGTGGCGATACCCGCCTCAGAGCTCCCCCGCATCAATAATGTGTCCGGGGACGTACCCACCGGCCTGAACCATGTGATGTGAGAAACCGGTCGTCCTTTGCCAAGATTCCTTTGCCAAGATTTATGTGTTGCGCTCTCCGATTCATACGGAATATCCTATCTGTAGGGCGTTATGCCTACAGGCAGTTGATTCCGTGAGTCGTGATACGCTGCGGAATTTTTTCAATTCAAACTATCGCCTCGTCGTTACTAAAAAAATTTTTGGAGCAAGATCCGATGACGCAAAGAAAAAAAATACTCCTTACGCTGACCCTCGGGGTCTGCACTCTTGGTGCGGGGTGCGTTTCTATTGGGCCTCGGTCGATCGAGCTTTCGCGTGGCGAATTTAATAATTCAATTCATCGAACTGATGGAGAGCAACTGCTACTGAATATCGTGCGGCAGCGCTACAACGACCCAGTCATGTTTCTCGACGTCGCGTCGGTTTCGAGCTCCGTCTCGCGGTCTGCTAGCCTAAGTTTGTCGTCGTTTATCACGAAGAATATTACAACTGGCGGCGCAAGCACCGGCATGGGAGGGGGAATAAGTGAATCACCTCTCGTTTTCTACTCTCCGAACACAGGAGAGAAGTTTGTCCGGCAAATTTTAACACCGATAGATTTACGAACAATATCTTTACTGCTCCAGTCGGGATGGAGCATAGAGCGCCTTTTGTTGGTCGCCGGAGAATCGGTCAACGGTATTCGGAATGTAGCTTCAAAAACCACACCATATGCCGACTTGGCCGATACTTTTAGATCTCTCCAAAGACAAGATGCACTTTCGTTCGCAATGGAACGCATTGAAAATAGCGATGTTTTGACGGTTATTGTTGCTCAGAGTGCTTGGCGAGACCCTGCGTATTTGAAGATATGTGAAATTTTGAAGCTCCGCCCAGATGGGCGTCCTATCCGATTCCGACTTGGTATCGGCACTCAAGACGACGCAAGCGGCACGTACGTGATGCTTGCAACGCGTTCGCTTTTTTCGTCATTTTATTTTCTCTCCAACGGAATTGCCATTCCGCAAGATGATCTAAAAAAGCGGATTATTCAGTCGCGTCAAGTAAGTGGCGGCTTGTTTGACCCCTCCGCCGGCGAGTTATTTCACATCCGTGTTTCCTCGAGCGAACCAGCGGAAGCAGCTTTTAAGACCCGATATCGCAACCACTGGTTCTACATTCCCGAAACTGACGCGGATACGAGAACTACGTTCGCGCTTATCAGCATCATGCATATGCTGCAAAGCGGGGATACCTCTCGAATGGCTCCGCTGATTTCGTTATCGCCGACTCGCTGATACAAGTGATCAAAATCGGCCTGATATGGAACGGGGGTTGTTCAAATTTATAGTTAAATATTCCGCTCGCGATCAGGTAACGCTTATTTGTTTGTCTCTTGTAGCATTACCTTTTTTGTATCTTACTTTTGAGTTGCCTAAAAGAATCGTTAATGAGGCTTTGGCCACCTCTACGGTATTCCCAAAGGAGATCCTAGGCGCCGCCCTTGGGCAGGTCGACTATCTAATACTGCTTTGCGGGATGTTCCTTGGGTTAGTGTTAGTTAACGGTGGGTTGAAGTATTTCTCGTCAACTTATCGCTATCGAGTTGGGGACCAACTTCTCCGGCGTTTAAGATATGGTCTTGTCGAAAATCTTCTTAGATTTCCGACCAAGAGACTGAAGGACCAGCCGGCCGGTCAGGTCGTGTCAATGGTTGCAGCCGAGACTTCACCGCTCGGTCTATTCATGTCAGAGGCCTTTACCGTCCCAACCGTCGCACTCGGTACGTTGGTAACTGTTCTACTTTTTATCTTTCTTCAAGATTGGATGATGGGGCTCGCTGCACTCGCCCTTTATCCAGTACAAATTTGGCTGGTGCCGAAAATTCAGAATCGCATAAATGATCTTCAGCGCAACCAAGCCAAAACAGTTCGAGGGATTTCCGATCATGTCGGAGAGCTAATTGTTGGAGCTCCAGAGATTCATGGGCATGATACCGCGCAATTCGAGCTCGCGTCGATTACAAAACGACTACGCAAATACTATGAGCTGAACGTCCAAATTTCGAGTGCGCGTTACTTTGTAAATATTCTAAATCAGTTTTTTTCTCAACTAACGCCATTTTTTTTCTTGCTGATCGGCGGTTATTTAGTCATTCAAGGAGAATTCAGTCTTGGGTCGCTGGTGGCGGTCCTTGCAGCTCACAAAGATATGTACGCCCCGTGGAAAGACCTGATTGATTACTACCAAAAAGCGCAAGATGCTCGAGTAAAGTATGACCAACTGTTTGAGTTTTTTCAGCACCCGTCGTTACTACCTGTCAGCATTCTTCACAGTGATATTCCGGAAAATCTGAACGATTACCGCAGGATAGCTTTTAACGATGTCTCTACGGTCGATGATAGTGGTCTGAGTCGCCTTGAAAAGGCGAGTCTACGTTTGACCTTGCCGGTTCATGCCGGCTTTTTTGGCGGCACCGGCCCTACGAGGGATGATCTGGCGCGGGTTCTGACAAGGCAGACTGTCCCGTCGATAGGTGAGATCACCATAGACGGTAAAAACCTGAATTTACTGCCCGACAGTGTTCTCGGGCGTCTCATCGCGTCCGTTGGACCTGAGAATTACGTGGGCTCAGGCACCCTTCGCGATTCTATGACATATCCGCTTCGGCGTCGGCCAAAAAGGAATAAATGTAACCCCGCGCTTGAATCAATTACCCCAGACAACAGCCCTTTCGACGCCGAGGCTGATTGGCTCGATTACCCGGCCGCAGGATGCGAGGATGATTCAAATCTTGTTACTGAACTAAGTCGGGTGCTTCAGTTGGTGGAGCTCCGTGATGATGTCCTTGAAATCGGCCTGCGCCAGACCGTCAATCAAGGCATGTCACCGTTGGAGGCGAGAAAGCTCCTTCGTGCCCGTGAAGTAATGAGGGATCGTATTTCAAACAATTCGGGATTGGCTAGAGTGGTCGAAAGATTTGAGGCTGATTCCTATATCGACAATGCATCTATTGCAGAGAATATTCTTTTCGGTGCTCCCGTTGCGGATGAGTTTCGCCTTGAGTCTTTGGCGGCGCAGCCATACTTCCGCCATATTATTGATCAATCGGAGCTTACTAAATTATTCGTGCGAGGCGGTCTCCAACTAGCAAAAGCGCTGACTGAAATTTTTCGTGAATTATCCCCGGACTCAGACCTTGTGATGCGCTTTAGTTTAGCCCGGCCGGATGAAATAAACGATCTCGGGCTGGTACTTCGTGATAATGAAAACCGGTCCCTAGATAGCATGCCTGCTAAGGCGAAAACGCTACTGGTAAATATTTTTATTCGCGTAGTCGCCGCAAGCGACGCCCTCAATCTTTTGACCCCCGAATTAAAATCCGTCATTCTTCAAGCTCGAGAGAAGTTCCGGTCGACTTTTCCCACTAATATTTATGAGTCGATCGAAGTTTTTGATTCACAGAAAATTATGCTCAACGGGTCCGTCTCAGACAATATTTTGTTCGGGAAGCTCCGATCGGGGGCTTCGGAGTCCAGCACCGTAGCACTAGAGGCATTAAGGACTATAGTAAGGGAGCAAGCTATCGAGGAACTCGTGATCGACCTCGGTCTCAACTTCAATATCGGCGTCGGTGGTTCAAGATTAACCGCTGCTCAACGCCAGCGTTTAGCTGTCGCTCGAGCGCTTATAAAACGACCGCAAATCCTCATCTTAAACGGCGCCCTGTCATCGTTGGACAAGTCGTCCCGTATCGATGTTTTAGTTAACATTAAAAAACACATGGATGGTCGCACGCTGTTGTTTATTGATGCGGAGCAACCATTACCGGGCTTTGCCGATAAGGAGTTTTTCCTGCGGTCTGGCCGAATAGTGGAAGGGATCTCTAATCCATCAAGAGACGCCTCTCAGATCGATGAGGATGATCACGATCAAATTGACTTGAGCGGCGAACTTGGCCAAGTAGTCGAGTTGATGTCCAGTATCCCTTTACTAAGCAACATATCTAAATCGCGTTTGAAACTGTTGGCGTTTACCAGCGATCGATCAAGTTATGAGGACGGAGATGTGGTGTTTCGACAGGGGAGCCAAGGAGACCGGGCGTACATCATTGTCGATGGCGTCGCGGAGATTTATCTTGAGGGTGATGATAACGACACGGTCATTGCAAGACTGGTTCGGCACCAGGTTTTCGGCGAAATGGCTCTTTTAGGGGGTATCCCGCGCACAACGTCAGTACGCGCTGCTGGGCGTCTCGAACTGATCGGCCTAAGGCAGGATGTCTTCGTAAAGCTCGTCGAGGATGCGCCGGTGGTCTCAATGTCCATCATCAAGACGCTTGTTTCGCGGTTGGGAGCAACGACTGCAGATTTAAATCGCGTCCGAAGGGAAAATCGTAGTTCTTGAGGGGTAATCCTAGAGGTTTACCCTCTTTTAAGGACGGCTGGATAACCAGAGTGACTGGCTGGTCTGCTCGGCACGGCGTAAGTATCGCCTATAGCGAGGCGTAGGGCTCGTGGGACGATTAGAGATTTAAACACGGCGCGGAGTGCCTAGCGCAGATGGGGCGAGAGCCTTCGCGGGCCGTACAGACGCAGCGCGCGTCCGCGCAGAATTACGACGTCGACGCTCCATGGATGGCTCCCCGGAACGGTCAAGGTCTCAGTCCATTGGTTTTACGGTCAGACACTGCTCTCAAGGTCATAAAGACGAAGTTGAAAGTGCCAACCACTGCATACACACCGTCACCATTACCCAATATGCGCGACCGAATAACGTTTCTCACCAACGATGCCCACCACTCCGGTTTTCAACCGACTCTCTGTGGCACACGCACAAGTGACTGCCTGGAAACGAGCTCTGCGTGTACTAAATCGACAGGAGAGATGGTGGCCGGAGTGGGAATCGAACCAACGACACGCGGATTTTCAGGTCACTCCCGCCCGAAAAAAACAATCAGTTAGCGTGACGACGAGGATTGTCCGAGTAGAGCACTCGGGACTATTCTACTTTTCAGCGACTTTGCCTACGCGTATTCATCACGATGCTGACCTTAGGTCTGAGCTCTTCAGGCTCACGAGTGCCTACGACAACCGATAAAAATCTATTTATCTCACTAAATTACTGGATCGTTCGAAACCGGCTTAGCAGTAGGACTTTTTAATGTCACGGCAGTCTTTTTTTACCCGCTTGTGCGGTCCTTGGTTGCTTTTTGTGAATTTTGTTGCGCTGGCATTGATCGGTTTATCGGTTAGCCGGCTGGCATTGATGTTGTGGCAATGGGAACGCGTGCAACCTGCTGGTGAAATGGGCTGGATGTTGCTCCAGGGCGTTCGTGCAGACTTGATTTTGATCGGTTTGCTAATCGCCATTCCGGTGTTGCTAGCCCCTCTGATAGCCATTAGTCAATTGGAGATGGTATGGCGCCGTTTTTGTCATGCCTGGTGCTTAATAGCCCTAGCTTTCCTTATTTTTCTAGAATTATCGACACCATCATTTCTGCTGCAATACGACGTGCGGCCCAACCGGCTGTACATCGAATATCTGAAATATCCTGAAGAAGTATTTAGCACGCTTTGGCATGGTTTTCGGGCGCCCCTAATATTGGGTACCGCCTTGACCATTGCGCTGATATGGCTGGTAGCCAAGCGTTTGCGCCGTGTAGCTCAGCTACAACATCCAGCCAACAATAAAACGCTCTGGTTAACCTGGCCCTTGGTCGTACTGCTGGTGTTCATCAGTATCCGCTCCACTACTCAGCATCGGCCAGCCAATCCAGCTTTTTTCGCCATTACGTCAGATGCGATGGTGAATTCACTCATCATCAACTCAAGTTACTCGGTGCTGTATGCAATTTACAGCTTTCGCCACGAAGCGCGATCAACCGAAATGTATGGCAAGTTAGATGAAACCATCATGCTGCAGCAGGCGCTCGACTGGCCCTGGCTTAAACACTATCAATTTAACGACCCGATGCAACCGACCAAGCACAATCAGCAGGCAACTATTCAACGCGACAGGCCACTGAATCTGGTCATTGTGTTACAGGAAAGCATGGGTGCGACCTTTGTCGAATCACTGGGCGGTCTCCCCGTCACGCCAAACCTAGAACGACTAAAGCAACAAGGCCTATGGTTTGAACAGTTGTATGCCACTGGCACCCGCTCGGTGCGTGGTATCGAGGCCGTTGTAGCAGGCTTCGCACCAACGCCGGCGCAAAGCACGGTGAAGCTGTCAAACAGCCAGCAGGGCTTTACGACCTTAGCGTCTGTGCTAAAGGCCGCGGGTTTTCATACTCAGTTTATTTATGGTGGTGAAGCACATTTTGACAATATGCGCAGCTTTTTTATCGGTAATGGGTTTCGTCAAATCGTTGACATCGATCAAATCAGAAATCCGAGTTTTGTCGCCAGCTGGGGTGTTAGTGACGGGGACTTGTTCGATAAAGCCGATGCCGAATTCAGCCGTTTACAGCAACTGCGACGACAAACCGGCCAGCCGTTTTTCAGTTTGGTGTTCACATCGAGCAATCACGAACCCTTTGAATTCCCAGACGAAAAAATCGCTCTGCATGAAGAGCCAAAAAATACGGTCAACAACGCGGTTAAATATGCCGATTGGGCGATGGGGCAGTTCTTTAAAAAAGCTCAGGAAAGCAGCTATTGGCGTGACACCTTGTTTTTAATTGTCGCTGATCATGACAATCGTATTTATGGCTCGAATCTGATCCCGGTAGAAAAATTTCACATCCCGGGTCTCATTTTAGGCGCCGACACCAAGGCTGGTATTATTGAAACGCTGACTAGTCAGATCGATTTGGCGCCGACGTTGTTGTCGATACTGGGCGTCAATAGCTGCCATCCGATGGTTGGTCGTGATTTGACGCTTGACAGCACGTCACCGGGGCGCGCGCTTATTCAGTTTGAGCAGTATTTCACGTTAAAACAGCCGGACGGCCTGACTATCTTAAAACCGGACGGGACAGTAGTTAGGGGGACTTATGACGCGCAACAGAAAGTCTTAAAACTGAGTGATACCGCCGCCACCCGTGCTGAATATGAAAAAGCGCTAGCGCAGGTGCAGCTGCCTTCGTACTTGTATCGCGAAGGTAAATACAGTAGCGAGAGAGGGTGTATAGCGCCAGCGTTCGCACCTTGATGGGGCTTGAAATTCGCACGCTTGTGCTACTGGACTGATCAGTGTCTGAGTGGCTGTCGAAAGGTGTCGCGCGTAATACGCTTCGAAGAACACAGCGCAGAAGTTTTAGCCAATGATTATCTGACGTTTTATTGTATTCTCTGTGAGGTAACGCTGTAGTTTCGGTCCGAGTTCAATGTTCATCAGGAGCGGCGCGACATCCCGAATAGCAATCAGCGGCTGGCAGGCCCTGATAATAGTCAGACGCCCGCAAGCACCTTCACGCGCACGCAGACGATGGCCTGACTTTTCCTCACACTAAAATTTACTCACCATCAATATAGTTGGAG
>SXGR01518207.1_pt1 | contig 41691 bp, 40 predicted proteins | sample 3174711 | NCBI WGS metagenome assembly SXGR01 (sample SAMN11356860, study PRJNA531348) | freshwater metagenome | isolation source: freshwater sample F1-60 | place: China: Fuxian Lake, Yuxi | collected 2017-12-25
AGGAAGGCAAGAAGCGCATGAAGCAGATCGGCTCGGTGTCGATCCCGCAGGAGGCGTTCCTGGCCGTGCTCGAGCAGGGCGAGTGAACGCCTCGCCGCTGCGTGCGCGGCCAAGTACCGCCGCGCCGCGGTTTGCATAGCCTTGAGGGTCATGCGAACAACAGTTGCCATCGTCGCCGCGTCGGTGCTCTCGAGTGCCCTGACGGCGTTCCTTCTCAAGGTGGATCAGCCCGCGGGGGCGATTTCGGCGTCGGCCATGGGCGACCTCGGTCCTGCCGATGCACTTGTGCTGAGCGGAAAGGACGGCACGCTCACCGTGAGCAATCGCAGCGGGCGTGTGAGCTGGGCAGAGGACGCGACCGCGCGGAGCCATTCGGTTGGCACGCTGCATGTCGGTCGGATCATGTCGGCGCTGTTGCAATCCGATGCATTCACGAGGGAGCGCGAGCAGATCGCCGAGGCGAACGAGGCAAGGGGCAAGGAGTTCGAGGCGCGTTACCGATCGCTCGTCGAGAAGGCGCGATCCATGGACAAGGATTCGCCCGACATGCCAGCCGCGCGCGAGGAGTTCGAGGCGTTCCAAGCGGAGTTCTCCGCCTGGAACGAAGCCACGCAGGCGGAGGCGGAGGCACTGCAGTCGCGCCAGTACCAGGATGCGTATTCGCGGCTGCGCGATGCGGTGGATGTCGTCGCTGATCGACGCAAGATCGATCTCGTGCTCCGCTTCATTCCACCCGCGGACAAGATCCGCCCTGGCGACCAGGACGCGATCGTGCAGCAAATGATGAGCCGGACATTCGTGCGCGTTCCAGAGTCGATCGACATCACGGATGACATCCTGCGCGAGATGAACCTGACCGCGCCCAAGGAGGAGTGATGCGTCCAGTGATTGCACGTTCTTTCGGTGCGTTGCTCGCGGGCGCGGCGGGTGCGCTCGTGGCCTGGATCATCGGCGGCACGAGCGTCGATGCCACGCGTCTGCTGCCAGCAGATCTCGGACCGGCGGACGCGCTCGTGTTGAGCGGCAAGGATGCGCCGCTGGTCGTTCGCAACAGTGAGGGTCGCATCGGATGGTCGGAGGATCCCACGGCGCGCGCATGGAGCGTCGGGTGCGTTCAACTCGATCCAGTCATCAAGGCGATTCTGGCGACGGACCGCTACACGGAAGAGCGAAAGACATTCGAGCAGGAGGCGCAGTCGCAAGGGGAGACATTCGAACAGCGCGACAAGGCGCTGCGGGCGAAGTACCCGGATATCAAGACGGACGACCCGAATTTCAATCAGGCGCGCGATGAGTTCGTGGCGCTGCAGCAGGAGTTCGAGAAATGGCGGCTCGCGCTGCAGCAGATTCAGTCGAAGCACATGGCGGAGCAGATCGAGAAGGCGTACCGCGAGATGCTTTCGGCGCTCGAGGTGGTTGCCGATCGACGACGCATCGATCTCGTCTTTCGGTTCATCCCCGCCGATCGTCCTTTCGAGGCGGGCGATGTCGGCGCGGTCATGGTCGCCGTGCAAGCGCGTCCGTTCCTGCGACATCCGCAGGGGATGGACCTGACGGACGACATCTTCAAGGAACTCGGCTTGCAGCGCCCCGACCGCTGACGCAGCTCACTTCACGGCAGGTTTGCCGTTCATCGGCAGTCGGCGCAGCTCGCCGATCGGAGTGGTCAGCGCCACGGTCTCGGTCGACTTGCTTCCATCAGCGTTTGGCGCGCTCGGGCGCTGCACGGGAAGGCATCGCAGCGGCGCGTCGCGCTCTTCGCCGCGGAAGAGTTGGATCACCTTGCCGTCGAATGTCCATCGACCGCTCACCACCGAGGGCTGGGCCGAGGAGTTCGGCGGGGGCGCAGCCGTGAGCGAATAGGAACCATCCGCGCGAAGATCGAGCGTGCCGCCGGGGCCGTTCCAACGACCGACATGCGCATCCTCGGGTGCGAGCGGCGGCGTCGTGGACTGCGCGAGACCCGCTGCATCGCCCACATCGAGAAGCAGAACGCCCTCCGTGCGCCGCAGGGCGCAGCGGGTGCGGGGGGGCGCGTTCCCCGGCGTCTTGGGGTCGAAGTACGGTTCGATCCAGAATGTGCGGTAGTTCTGGCGGTGCCAACGGCCGCGCTTCGTGGGCTCGCGGTAGCGGTTGGGTTGATCCCACATCAGGAACGAGCCGTCGCCCCGAACCGAAAGCAGCACCGAGCCATTCGACCACCATCCCGACACATCGATCTGCTCGGTGGGATCGATGTCCAGTTTCGCACCTTTGGGGATGATCGGCGGCGCAGACTGCTGTGCGAATGCCGAGCCAACGAAGGGCGCGAAGAGCACCGACACAAGCAAGGAAGCAACGGCAGGAAGTGATCGTCTCATGATCGAAGCACGGGAAGCGGAATCGACGGGTCGAGATCGCTCGTGGGTTGCGCAATCAGATCGTAACCGTCGGCATCCACAACCGTGCACCGAACCAGTTCGCCAGGCGTCAAAGGTGAACGGCTCGCCACATGCGTCACGCTGTCGATCTGCGGCGCTTGGTGGTAAGCGCGCCCGACATGCAGATGCAGTTTGCCGCGCGTGACGCCCGTGGTCGCGCGACCCTGTGCGCGCGCGGTCGAAGCCGAATCAATCAGCACATCGAACTCCGACCGCTGATCCGCCACGAAGCGCGCGTTCTCGAACGCGATCGACTGCTGCAGCTGCATGATCTCCGCCTCGCGGCGCGTCGCAACTTCTGCATCCACGCGGAGCGACGGGTCTGCGTGCATCGTGCCCGAAGGCGTTCCATCCTCGGGCGAGTAGCGGAACACACCGAGCGCATCGAACTGCGCTCGCTCGATGAACGCGCAGAGGCGTTCATGATCCTCCTCGGTTTCGCCGGGATGGCCCGTGATGAAAGTCGTGCGGATCGCCATGCCGGGAATCCGCTCGCGCAGTTCTTCGACGACGCGTTCCTGCTGAGCCGCAGTCACATGGCGACGCATCCTCTCCAGCATGCGGTCCGTCGCGTGCTGCAGCGGCATGTCGATGTACTTCACCACGCCAGAGAGCCGCGCAATCGCACGCATCATTTCGCTCGTGAAGTTCGACGGATACGCGTACATCAGGCGCAGCCATCCGCTGCCGTGCTCCTGCACCACGCCATCGAGTCGCTCGAGCAGCCCGACCAGCCCCGACGCATCGCCGATGTCCATCCCCCAACTTGTCGTGTCCTGCCCGATCAGGTTCAACTCGAACGCGCCATCGCGCATCAGCCCGCGCGCCTCTGCCGCCACGGCGTCGGCGGACTTCGAGCGCATCTTGCCGCGGATCGACGGGATGGTGCAGAACGAGCAGCGCTGATTGCATCCCTCGCTCACGCGCAGGTACGCCCAGTGGCGCGGCGTCAGGCGGAAGCGACCTTCGTCACCCTCGAAGTAGCCGATGCCCAGTCCATCCTTGCCATGCACCGTCAGTCCGACCGTTTCGCGCCCGCGCTCCGCAGCGGCGAGCAGCGCATTCGAAGAGATCCAGTACCCAGGTCGTTCCGTTGCATCACCCAGCCCCTCGCGCTCGGCACGCTCGCCGCGCACGGCATCCACCACATGATCGCGGTCGAAGACGCCAATGAGCGCATCGATGCCGGGCGCCCACTCCAACATCTTCGCACGGTGGCGCTGCACCAGACAGCCCGCCACGACCACACGCTTCAGTTCGCCGCGCTTCTTGCGCTCGATCGCTTCGCGGATCACCCCGAGCGATTCATCCTTGCTCGCCTCAAGAAAACCGCATGTGTTCACCACCAGCGCATCGGGCTTCTGATCCTCGTTCACGAGTCGAAGCCCATCCGCGGCGAGCAGCCCGAGCATCTTCTCGCTGTCGACCAGATTCTTGGGGCAGCCGAGGCTCACGAACGCCACGCGTTCAACGGCATCACTCGTGTGTTTCTTGGCGGCGGGCATGCGGAGACATCGTAGGCGCGGGCGGCGATTCCGCCCCTTGGTACAGCCGCCGCTCGCGAATGAAACGCGCCACCGCAGGGTCGAGCAGATCACTCGTCGCAGCCAGCGCCCGAGTGGCATCGCCGCGCCACTGCGCGCGAACCTCGGTCGCCGCCAGCGGGATCGCAGGCATCGGCAGCACGGCGCGCGCCCAGGCATCGCCATCGCAACCAAGGGCGGCGAACTTCTCCCGCAGCGCATTCGCCAGTGAACGCGCATCCCACGGCGGACGCGGTACCACTGCCACGCGCGCAAGCTCATCCGAGATGCGCCGCCACGAATGCCAGCGGTCGAACTGCATCGCCTGATCGGCACCGATCAGCAGCACAAGATCGGCGCGCGTCAGCCGATCCCGTGCAGCCACGAAGGCGAGCGTTTCCACCGTGAAGGACTCGCCTTCACGCTGCGTCTCGAACGCGTCCACCTCGGCGCCCGGGACCTGCGAAAATGCAAGCCGCACCATCGCCAGTCGCTGCTCGCGCGTCGCGCCGCCATCGTCGCCTGCTGCGCGCAGCGGCGCGCGTCCCGCAGGCACCACGACAATCCGCGCACATCCGAGCACCCGAGCCGCATCCACTGCCATCCGCACATGCATGCGGTGCGGCGGATCGAAGGTGCCGCCGAAGAGCAGCGTCCGTCGCGTGGTGGCCGCAACCGCAAGATGCGCCGCCGCGCCTCCGACGCGCGCAAGCACCCGACTGCACAGCGCGCCCGCGCGCGCGAGCATCACGGCACGCAGCGGTGATGCCAGAAGCGCGCGCATCAATGCGCTGCCCACAAGCGATCCATCCACGCCGACCAATGCCGTCATCCAGGCAGGCAACTCATCCGCCACGCCATCACTCACACCGCGCACGATGCCGAACCGCCATCCCAAGGCACTCGCCATTTCGCAGAACCCACCCGACTCCACATCCACGAGATCACATCCCGTGCGCGCGTGGAGCGCTTCCTTCTGCGCACGACTTCCCACCACACGCTCGACCGATGCCACGCATGCGGATGCGGCGCTCGGCACACCTGCCGCGCCGACCGTGGGATGGAACACGCGGCCATCGCTCGACACAACCTTCGAAGCGCACCACACCGATCCGCGCACAAACGGCGGACGCAGTCCACCCGCCAAACCAGCGAGCAAGACGATCGCGCCGCGTGCAGGCAAGACGCCACCACGCGCACGCTCCTGCGCTGCCCATCGGGTCACTGCGTGCGCACCCACGCCAATGCACCGCACCTCTGCAGCGCAGCCGGCCTCACCGAGCGCCGCGCGCACGCGTGCAGCTTCGAACGCCGTGGGGCAGAGCACCGTCACCACATCCGCCCGAGCCATTGCCTGATCCATCATGCCCATCATCTTGCCTTCAATGTTCGCAACGCTATACTCTTTGCCCGTTGGCCTCATCGTCTAGCCCGGCTAGGACACATCCCTCTCACGGATGGAACAGGGGTTCAAATCCCCTTGGGGTCATTCGATTCGGCAGCTCGCAACTGTCACAGGAACGCCTCGCACCGAACACCAACGGATTCAACTGAAGAGTGCGCAAGGTGCGGCGCATTCAGTCTCGGCCCCATCGTCTAGCCTGGTCCAGGACACCTCCCTTTCAAGGAGGACACATGGGTTCAAATCCCATTGGGGTCATTCGCGCGCGGGTTCACCGCGCACCCGCAGCGCGCGTTGACCGCGCGCGCCCTCGGCATGCACCCTGCTGGGGCTCAGACAGTTTCGCCCGCTCCACGGACCTGCGGTCCGCGTTCGCGGGCTCGAGAACTCGCCCAGCAGGGGATGCCTCGGGCGCGCGCGGGCGAGCGCACAACACCGAGCTGAATCGGCCAGTTGGAGGCTGGGCAAGAAGTGTTGTTTCGATGAATTAGTCCGTTACCCTTGGGACATGAAAACGACCGCGGCATCGTTTCGGTTTGTGGACCTGTTTGCCGGAATCGGAGGTTTTCATCACGCGTTGGCGCGTCTTGGTGGTCGATGCGTGATGGCCTGTGAGATTGACCGCGAGTGTCGGGCGGTTTACTCCCACTCGTTTCGTGGCAACGGGCACTACGATTTCGTGGAGAACATTCGAAGTCTGACCCGAAAGGCAATCGATGACGAGTCCTCAGAACTTTCGATTGATGAGATCAGGAACAAGGTGCCGGACCATGATGTGCTCTGTGGCGGTTTTCCATGCCAGCCGTTCTCCAAGTCTGGTGCTCAACGTGGTACTCACGACCGAACTCGTGGCACGCTGTTTCACGACATTTTGCACATTTTGCGCGCGAAGACACCACGGTTTGTCATCTTGGAGAATGTCCGGAACCTAGCCGGTCCGCGCCACCGCGACACATGGCAGACAATCATCGACTCGCTTCGCGAGATTGGATATAGGGTTGCTTCGGAGCCCGTGATCATGAGTCCGCACTTGATACCTCCAGAACAGGGCGGAACACCGCAAGTGCGCGATCGGGTGTTCATTCTTGGGGAGTTTGTTGGATTGGGAATGGTTCGTGGATTGCTCTCACCACCGCTCCTTCATCGCACATGCTTTCCCGATTGGGATCCTGACCAATGGCGGATCAGCACACTGTTGGATCAGGAGCGATCCATCCCAGGCATCAGCCAGTACCGAGTAAGGCCTGAGGAGAGAGTTTGGCTAGACGCTTGGGACGAGTTTGTCCGCGAGATCCCGTGCGATGCTCTGCCAGGATTCCCGATTTGGGTGTCCGCATTCTGTACCACTCCCAACCTGCGCGAAGGCATGCCCGACTGGGAGCGAGACTTCGTAGTAAAGAACTCGCACTTCTATTCTTCCAATCAAGCATTTATCGATCAATGGCTCCGCCGTACCAGGGGCAGCAAGGGAGAAACGGTGAGGGACTTTCCACCGTCTCGCCAGATGTTCGAGTGGCAGGCGCGCAAGGTTCACCCAACTCGACACGGTCGGACGATTCAGGATTTAGTCATTCAGATGCGACCAAGCGGAATTCGCGTAAAGCCACCTACCTATCTTCCCGCCTTGGTCGCAATCAGTCAGACGTCCATCGTGGGACCGAAAGTTGCAGATCTTGCCGAATACCGCAGGCTTACGCCACTTGAGGCAGCCCGGCTGCAGGGGATCTCTGGTGATGTGTTTCTGGCGGCTGGAGTTTCTGACCGCGCTGCCTACAAACAACTTGGCAATGCGGTGAATGTGGGGGTGGTAGCACTTGCTGCAAAGACACTCATGAACTCGGCCCGCTCACATGACATTGAGGACCATCCGGATCTGTCTGTCACCTTGTTTGGTGCGCTCTCGTCCGCGTCTTAACTTTGAACGGGTCTGATGGCATCTGGTCCAGCGTGCCAAATGCTGACACAGCGTGATCGGCCCCTCTCGGGGTCGAAGGAAAAAGGGAGGTGGAGGCCGGCGTTGCGTGATTCGCGCAGGCAACGGCGAACATCCTCGGCTGCAAAGATGCTGTCGGACTTGTTGTTCGACTTTAGAGTTACGCCGATTAGGGCTGTTACTGGTATGACATAAACGCCTTGACCGATGCCGTCCCATGACCGTGAGCGAGGACTAGGTTGGCGGGTGACAACCACAACAATGGAGGACTCGAACCGCGTTCGCTGGCGGCCTCCTTTGGGGTTCTTTGACCAAGCGAGGGCCAAATCTCCATTTCCCCGCCACCCAATTGTTTTGTGGGACAGGGGATAGGACTCCCAGTAGTAGTCGTAGTCATCAGTAGATGTGGTTCCCGGTGGTGGGGCTCGATGAAAAGCAGACGAACCCGCCTGAAGCATGTCGATCCAGATCTTTTCCTGTTCGATTCCTCCCGTGAGTCCCGCCCCTTTCGTGCCACTGTTTTGGCTCTGAAGTACTGCAACGAGATAAAGAAAGTGGCTTAAGTAATCCGTGCCGTCGATCCTTCGACAGTCGAGCACCCTCGCAATCTCGTCAAGCGCTCCGCGACAAGCATCGTCATGTCCTCCCATTGCCCCGTGAGGCTACTCAACGCCAGACAAATGGATTGAAGTCGAGCCTTTCCTCACGGAACTGGTGATGAATTCCTCATGCGACGGTGGAAGAATTGATCCCCGACCGCGCGCGGGCGAGCGCACAACACCGAGCCGAAGCGCGCCCCGCGGGTGGGCTGCGGCATGCCTGTGCTGGGCGAGTTGTTGAGCCTGCGAACGCGCGGCGCCAGCCGCGTGGAGCAGGCGAAACTGTCTGAGCCCCAGCACGGCCATGCCGCAGCCCAATCGGCGTGGGAATGGATGCGTTCTGGCCCTTTATCACTCAAAATGCCTCGCCTCGTGCTTGCAGATCAATGAGGCTGGGGTAGGTTGCGTGACCTATGCGAAGTGCAGTTTCTTGTGTTGCGGCCGCTTTGGTTGCAGTCTTGGCGGGTCGCGCGGAAGCAGCGGTGCGCTATGTCAATGTCGCTCTTGCTGGCGGATCGGACAATGGCACCAGTTGGGCCGACGCCTACCGCACCGTTGACGGCGTGTCGCGCGCGCTCGCCGCATCCGTGTCGGGCGACCAAGTGTGGGTCGCCGCGGGGACATACAAGCCGACCGCCGGCACTTCGCGAACGGTGTTCATCACGCTCAAGACAGGTGTTGCCGTGTACGGCGGATTCGCTGGAACGGAAACCGAGGTGTCGCAGCGAAGCGTGAGCGGGAATGTCACGGTGCTGAGCGGCGATCTGTCGGGGAACGACAACGGCACGACGACCAACTTGGCGGACAACTCGTATCACGTGGTGGTCGGCAGCAGCGTGGCGACTTCTGCGGTGCTGGATGGGTTCACGATCCGCGGCGGATATGCCAATGGGGCGACTGGGTCGAACTACGACAAGGGTGGCGGCATCCTGGTGCTGACGAATGGCAACCCCACCGTGCGGAACTGCCGTTTCATCGGGAACCGCTGCACATTCGGTGGAGGCGCGGGGTACATCTTCGGCGCGAACGGCAGCTTCGTGGACTGCGAGTTCACCGACAACATCGGTGGCACCTACGGCGGCGCGTTCGATACGAATGGAACGACGGTGCGCTGGGAGCGCTGCTTGTTCCGCAACAATCAAGCGTCGCGCGCCGGGGCGATCGAGTCGTACGGCAGTTCGCAGACCACGATCATCAACTGCGTGTTCGTGCTCAACCGCGCGACGACTTCCAACTCGGGCGGCGCGGTCTGGGCAGGCACGAGTTCGGCGGTGACGGTGCGCAACAGCACATTCGTCGGCAATTCGGCGGCTGCGACCTCGGGCGGTGGTTTCTACAACACGAGCGGCACGAGCACGATTGCCAACTGCATCTTCTGGGCGAACACCGGAAACGGCGGAGCGACCGCGAACAATCAGGTGACGGCGGCTGGCGGAACGAACACGGTCTCTTACTCACTGGTGCAGGGTGGCATCACGGGGACAGGCAACATCTCGACCACGCCGACCTTCGTGGATCAAGCCGCGTACAACCTGCGTTTGCAGCCGACATCTGCTGGTATCGATGCGGGGAGCAATGCACTGATTCCCACGGGCGTCACCGTTGACTTCGACAGCAATCCGCGTCGCGTCGACATCGCTGCCGTCACGGACACGGGCATTGGCGGCGCACCCGTGGTGGACATGGGCGCCTTCGAAGTGCAGCCACCTCCGCCGCCCGCGTGCCCAGCGGATCTGGACAACGATGGCATGGTCGGTGGGACCGATCTCGCGTCGATCCTCTCGGGGTGGAGTACGGCGGACGGCGATGTGAACGGCGACGGTACGACCGATGGTGCCGATCTGACCGAAGCACTGAGCGCCTGGGGACCGTGCTCCTGAATCCAGTCTGTCGCCACGAGGGACTTCGGTCCTTCGCGCATCACTAGCATCGAGGGGCGGCTGCGCCCATGATGCGATACACACTTCACGAGCAGGGGAATGCGCCCCGTGATTGGCCGAGTGAGCGATTCGAGGCGCTCTGGTGCGATGTTGCTGCGGCATCCGGCTCGGGTGCGTTCACGGCGGAAGCGGCTGGCCGGCTGCCCGTGGTGGCGATGCCCGATTGGTCGAATCCGCCGCTCGATTCGTGGGTCTGCGTGGAGGGCAGGTTGGAACAGCGCGTGCCGATGGGCGAAGTGCACCGTGGTGGCGAGGAGTGGTTCGTGCGCGGCGTTTCGGGTGTGCCTGTCGCGGCCTATGTGATGGACGCGCCGCCAACGGATGTGGGTGAACGCGTGCGCGTCGTGGGGCGAGTGATCGGTCCGCTGCGGCTTGCGGACCGGCGCGGTGAGATGCGCGAGTATCCCGCGGTGATCGGCAAGGCAGTGGTGAATGCCGACGGTCGCGCGGCGATGCTTGCGCAGGAGAACAGGGGGATGGGCGGTGGCACGTCGTGGCCGCTGGTGTCAGGCGGCGCGGTGTTGGTACTGCTCGTGGCGTGGTTCGTGCTTCGGCGTTTCCTTCGCCCGAGCGGTGGTGTGCGTGCGATTCATGCAGCGGCTGCTGCGGCGCGGGTGGGCAGTGGGCAGTCGGCGAGTCCTTCATGTGCGCCGAGTGGTTCGAGTGGAGGCCGCGCGTGATGCGTGAGTTGACGCAAGTCTGTGGCGGGAACGCCGCACCCGTCGTCGTCGGCAGTCGACTGGCTGAGGCCGCCGCGGCGCGCTGCCTGTCGCTGCGGGGCGGCGCTGCGCCGACGAGCGTGCTGCTCATCTTCGACGCTGCCGTGGCTCGTTCAGCGGTGGAGCCTTTCGTGAAGGCGCTCCTGTCGGCGCAGCCGAAGTTGGTCGTTCACCGCATGGCGGTCGAGGCATCGGAGCGTACGAAGGTCGGCGAGGAGTGGTTGCGGTTGCAGCGCGATGCGGTCGCCGTTGGCGCGGACCGTGGTGCGCTGCTGATCGCCGTCGGCGGCGGCGTGGTGACGGATATCGGCGGTTTTGTTGCGGCGAGCCTGCTGCGCGGCATCGACTGGGCTGCGATGCCGACGACGCTCCTGGGCATGGTCGACGCTGCGCTTGGCGGCAAGACCGGCGTCAATGTGCGTCTGGGCGATGGACGGTTGGTGAAGAACATGTGCGGTGCGTTCTGGCCACCACGGCTTGTCGTGAGCGATGTGTCCCTGCTGTCCACGCTGCCTGTTCGTGAACTGCGCTCTGGCCTCGCCGAGTGTGTGAAGCACGCACTGTTGGCGGATGCAACGCTCGCCGAGTGCTTGCCCGCTGCCGTGGCAGACGCGCGGGACGCGGGGCAAGCTGCGCAGTCGCGATTGGTCGACCTTGTGGCGCGTTCTGCGCAGGTGAAGTTGGGCATCGTCGAGTCGGATCCGCGTGAGGACGGCCGGCGGATGCTCTTGAACCTCGGTCATACCTTTGGGCACGCCATCGAGGGGCTCGTGCCCGACGAGATGCTGCACGGCGAAGCGGTTGCGGTGGGGCTCGTGGCGGCTGCGGCGGCATCGGTGGAAGCAGGTCTGATGGCGCGCGGGGAGGCTGACGCCGTTCGCGCGATGGTGGAGGGGCTTGGGTTGCCGACGCAGTTGCCCTCGCCGCTCGAGGTGGATGTGCTGCTGCGCGTGGCGGGTTCGGACAAGAAGCGCCGCGGCGGCGCATGGACACTGATCCTGCCGCGCGGCGGTGGCGGGGCGGAAATCCTTCGCAACGCGGAGGAGCGATTGCTTCGGGTCGGGTTCGCGGCGGTCGGCGCGACGTGAGTTTCTCCGCTGCTTCAAGGATTCGGGCTGAGTCGGTCGATTCCTTTGGAACAGCATGCGTGTGATTGCCGTGGTCAACCAGAAGGGTGGAAGCGGTAAGACCACCTCCGCCGTCAACCTGTCCGCCGTACTCGCTGCGCGCGGACAGCGGACGCTGCTGATCGATCTCGATCCGCAAGGGCACTGTGGCGTGGCGCTTGGCGTTCCCGTCTCGCGGATCGAGACGGGGATCGAATCGGCGCTTCTGCAGGGAGCCGGGTCTTCGCTGCTTGACGATGGGTTGCTGTGGGAGCCGACACCAGGGCTGGCGCTCGCCCCATGCACGGTGCAGTTGGCGGCGCTCGAGGCGCCGGACGGTCCTCTGCAGGAGGCGCCTGACCGGGATCGCCGCTTGGCTTCGCTGCTCGACCGGCTGGCACCGCGCTTCGAGTGGTGCGTGATTGATTGTCCGCCGCACATCGGGCTGTTGGTCTTCAACGCGCTGCGTGCCTGTGATGAGGCGATCATCCCCATCGAGACGGGTTACTTCGCCTTGCGCGCTGCGGAGCGGCAGGTGGCGACGATTCGCACGGTGGCGGAACGGCTTGGGCGTTCCATCGCGATTCGCGTCCTCCCGACGCTCGTGCGCGGCTCATCGCGGATTTCGCAGGACATTCTTGCGTCGATCCGCCGCAACTTCGGCGACGATGTGTTGCCGACGATGATCCACGAACACGATGTGCTGCGCGAGGCGGCGGGATTCGGGCAGCCCGTGACGGAGTACGCACCGACATCCGATGCGCGGCGCGACTTTGATCGTTTGGCGGATTGGCTGGTGGCGAACACCGCGCTGGTGCAGCGAGCAGGTGGAGTTCCTGCGGGTACCGCGGATGCATCGCCCGATGCCGCATTGATGGCGCAGTTGGCTGCGCCCCGTGCGTCGACGCGCGCGGTGGAGCCGCCGTTGGTGGAGATGCCGGATATGCCCGTCGTGCCACAGGCGAAGGAGGGCAGGCTGGGTGAGGTCGCCGCGCGCTTGCGTGGCACTGCGTCTGGTGCGGAGAACATCGCGCCCATGGACCGAAGCGCATGAGCAGCCGCGCGAGTGATTTCGATGGCCTCGCGGATCTCTTCATGAGCGGCGGTGGCGCGCGCCGCGGCGATGCGTCTTCGAACGCGGGAGGCGGGAGTTTTGGGGCAGGCGCCGCGGAGGCTGCGGGCGCTGCACCTCGCGTGCTGCTCGTGGGAAATGTGCCAACGCTCGCGGGGATCTGGATTGCGCAGTATGCAGACCAGTGCGCGCGTGCGGATGGTCCGATCGCACTCATCCGGCTCGATGGGGCGGCGACTCGCGGTGAGGTCTACCGCAGCGAGGGGCGTGCGCTGCCGAGCGATGGCAGCGCATGGCTCGAGCGCGCGAGTGCGTTTGCGCGCCGATGGATTGTCTGTCTTGATTCGCTCACCGACGCGGCAGTCGTGATGGATGCGGGCGGTGAGATCGTGCTGCTCAGTGGGACCGATGAGACTGCGATGGCTGCTGCGCGCCGAACGATTGAATCGCTCGGGACCGCAGCCGCTGCTCGCGGCAGCGTTCTTGCACTGGGTCTCGCGCTCGTGGGCTGTTCGCATGATGCAGCGGATTCGGCGGTGCAGTCGCTGGTCGAGTGGTCGCGAGGCAAGTCGATCGGCGTTCGGTTGACGCTCGCGGCGCACGCGCAGCGTGTGGACCGCGTGGAGTCGTCGGGCCCTGTGCCGCTGAGTGTGCTCGGCGCGCTCGACCCGGCAAGCGCGATCGAGATGGTGACCATGGCGATGCGGGGGAACCCATCGCGCCGCAGTGAGCGTGATGTGCCGCGGCTGCGCATCGATAACCCGCGCGCTGGCGATGTTCACGGCGCCGAAGCGCCACCGCCACCGCCAGCGCCCGCGCCAGTCGCCGCGCCCGCGCCAGTCGCCGCGCCAACGTCAGTCGCCGCGCCAGCGGTAGTCAACGATGCGATCGATCTTTCGGCGCTCTTTCCAGAACTGCAGGCGCTTGCGTTCCACTGCCCAGATGCGCCGCGGGTCTTGCTGGCGGTGGATGCGCGCGGACTTCATCTGCTCGCGGGCGAAAGCACCGCCGCGGATCTTCGGGTCGCCGCCGCATGGGCGCGTGCAAACTGGGCGCTTCTCTGCGCAGCCGTGCCGGCGCTTGCCGCGTGCAATGCAATCACCGAGCATCTGCTGCTGAGCGATGCTGCACATGCCGTGGGTTTGCATCGCAGCGGCGTTCTGCTGCACGCGGCGATCGACTTCGATGTCGGCGGTCGCGTGATACGGCGGCGAGTCGATCTCAACAACGAGCAGAGCGCGGCTGGGCCGCGCTGAAGTCTGGAGCTGCCGTTGGTGCAGCGCGGTCACTCGTGCGAGGTTCGCCGACACGGAGGGATTCCTCAAGCACTCGGAGCCAGTTCCGGCCGATGAAGCCGAGGCATTCCCGATCACTCCAGTTGCGCGCGCGTAGCCGCGGCAGCAGCGCGTGAACCTGCTGGGGCGATCGGAGTCCCTCGGGCACGTCCATCGGCGCGAAGCCGCCATCGAAATCCGAGCCGAGGGCGCAGACCGCGCGCGTGCCTGCGGTGGTCGCGACATGATCGATGTGCGCCAGTGCGTCATCGATCGTCGCCGCGCGTCCCGATGCGAGGAACGTGCCGTACAGGTTCAGTCCGATGACGCCGCCGCGACGCGCAATCTCGCGGATCTGCGCATCGGTGATGTGCCGCTGCCCACCGCCGAGCAGGGCGCGGGCGTTCGAGTGAGATGCAACCACCTTGCGTGTTGTGAGCGTCAGCAGATCATCGAACGCGACATCCGACAGATGGCTCGCATCGTGGAGAATCCCGAGCGCATCGAATGCCGTCACGAGTTCGCGGCCACTCGCCGTGAGACCTGCGCCCTTCGCGTTCCCGCCCGCGTGGCGCGTGCCCTTGGCCCATGTGAGCCCACACATGCGAATGCCGCGCGAATGCCAGCGCGCCGCGTCTGCCGCATCGGCGATCGCATCCGCTCCCTCCATCAGCAGCACGATGCCGAGTGGTCCGCCCGCGTGCAGATCCGCCGCCGAGCGGATGATGCGCAGCAATCCTTCACGCTCAAGCGACTCATAGATCGCCAACTGCGCGAACGCTGCGCGCTGTGCGCCCGCAAGATCGTCTGGTCCCCCGTATCCCCACGGTTGCGCCGCCGCATCAACGCCCGGCTCGATGAAGATCGTTGCGGCCACGATGCCGAAACTTCCTTCCTGCAGCGATGGGAGACTGATGCATCGGTTCTCGGTCGTCGCGGGGGGAAGGCGGATGTCGCCGAGTCCCTGATGGATGTAGGCCAAATCAAGATGCCCGTCGATCCACTGCTCCATTTCCGCGCAGGCTACAAGGGGTGCGCCGCCGTTCGGCTCCGTGGAAGCACGGCCCACGCATCGCGGGGGGCCTGACTCCGCGGGTGTCGGTCGATATACGATGGCGCTTCGCATGAAAGGTGCTGCTTCCACGCTTGCCGCCGTGCCCGTTGCAACGCCGGATCGACTTCTGCGCGTGGAACGCGCCGCGCAGGCGTTCGTGGCCCTCGCCTGTGCGTCGCTGCTGGGTGTTGCCGCGTGGCTGCAACCCGCGGCGTCGGGCATCGGAACACACCGCCAACTCGGGCTGCCATCCTGCTCGTGGCCATCGACGATGGGCATTCCTTGCCCGAGCTGCGGGATGACGACCGCGTTCGCGTGCGCCGCCGATGGACGATTTCTCGACGCCTTCCATGCGCAGCCGCTCGGACTGCTGCTGGCCATCGGCACCACCGCGCTTGCCATCGCCAGCGCGCACTCCGCCGTCACGGGCGCGCGCACGGTCAGCATTCTGTGGAGCATGGTCGGCGCGAAGGGATGGTGGGCCCTCGGTGCGTTCGCGGTCGGCGCGTGGGGGTACAAGATCCTCGTGATGCGGGGGATGCCGTGATGGAACGCCGCGCCACGCTTGGAAGCATGCGCTGTCTCGCCGCGGCTGTGCTCGCTGGAACGGTGCTCCTGGCGGGGGATGGCTGCATCGCGGCAGGTATTGCCAGCGCCGTTGGAGCGAACATCGAGAAGAACAAGGAGATCGAGGTGCTCGCGAAGTACCGCGGACTCGAGAACAAGTCAGTCGCGGTGCTTGCGCACACGGATCAACGCACTGCGTATGAGTTTCCGACGGCGATTCCGAATGTGGTGGGCAATGTCGCCAGCGAACTGACGCAGAATGTCGCAGGAGTCCGCGTGATGGATCCGAGGTACTCGATCACCTGGATGCATCAGACGCCAGGCTGGCCGACCGCACCGCTTGCGGATCTGGCCAATGAACTCGATGTGGACCGTGTGGTGGTCATTGACATCTACGAGTACAGACTGAATCCGCTTGGCAACAGTTTCCTGTGGGATGGCGTGGCCGGCGCGAACATCGGCATCGTGGAGCGCGATGGCATCGACCCCGACTCCTATGCGGAGGAGTTTCAGGTGATCGCGAAGTTCCCCGACATGGAAGGCATCGGCAAGGCGCAGGCAGGGGCGCGCGAGATTGAAATCGGCTTGCAAAAGACATTTGTTGACATGGTCTCGTACCTCTTCTACGACCACATCGAAGCGAAGTACCCAGACCGAGGGATCAAACGCAAATGAAGCTCCGCCGTGCGTTGATCGGTCGTGCGTCTGCGCTGCTGTGTGCGGCAGTTGCCGTGGCGGGCTGCAACTACATCATTCCCGCGAACTACATCCTGCAGGGTCCGCCGAAGGAGCCTGCGGCGTACCCGCTGCAGTCTCGCAAGACGATCGTGATCGTGGATGACAAGCAGAACCGCATGTCGCGTGTTGCGCTGCGCGTGGAGATCGGCGATGCGACGGGCACGGAGCTGCTCGAGAACGATGTCGTGCCTGAAGTGATCTCGACGCGCGATTCGGTGGCGCTTGCTCGGCGGCTCGACACCGCGGCGAAGCCCGTGTCCATTCAGCGCATCGGCGAGTCGCTCGGTGCGGAGCAGGTCATCTATGTCGAGGTGGATGAGTTCGTGCTCGCGGGCGGTCGCAAGGAGGGCGGCCCCGAAGCGGTCGTGCTGGTGAAGGTCATCGATGCGGCGAATGGAACGCGACTCTGGCCATCGGTGGGCGTTCAGGCGGTCCAGAGCGATCTGCTGGACATCAATCCGTCGTTGCTCGAGACAAGCGCGGGTCGCCGCGAGATCGAGGACAAGCTTGCCGCGCAGATCGGCGAGGATGTCGCGAAGCTGTTTTATGAGCATCCGCGCCGTGAACTGGGGGGACGGCTGGGCGTGAAGAAGTGATGGGTGCGGCCGCGCTGTCGCACTTCCCGCGCAGCGGCGTGCTGCATGTCGTGCAAGCCTCGTCGCCTGTGGGGTGGAGCGCCGCTGCGGCACTGCCCGCAGATGCTGATGCATGCGTGCTCATCGGTGGTGAGGGGCGCGGCGCCGTGGCGTCGCTTGTGCGCGGGTGTGTCCCGCGCGTGATCGTTCCACCGCTGGGGATGACGGCGCTTGGCGCGCGTCGGTTGCGCGACTGGGTGCGCGCGCGCGGCATCCTGCCGCGTGAAGTGCACTGCCATGGCCCTGCGATGCCGCCGCTCGTGCGTCATGCGCTCGGTGAGGTTGCGTGTGCGGTCTCCACGGAGCCCCCTGCGGATTTCGCGCTTCGTTGCAGCGAGGCGGCTGCGGCGCTGTTCGCTGAGCCTGCGGACTTGGAGTCTGCACACAGCAGGGATGTCCGAGGATCCGTGCGTGCGGATCTCGGGGTTGCGGAGTCCACTGGACTGATTCTCGCCATCGGTGATCGACCCGGTGCGATCGATGCTGCCGAGGCGTTCGCGGCAGTCGGTCGTGCGGTGCTTGCCGGCGCGGATGTGGCGCTGTGGATACCAGCATCGGCGCGTTGGGTGACCGAGACGCAACGACACGCACGCCGCTCTCGCATGGAACATCGGTTGATCGTGTCCGAGACGTGTGGAACGCCCAGCGCAATCTGGCGCGCCGCCGACATCGCACTGTTGCAGCGACCTCCGTCGGGTGCGCCACTGGCGTGGTGGGGACACTGCGGTTGGTGGGCGCTCGCTTCGGGCGCCGACCTCGTGCATGCCTCGTGCTTTCGCGGGGCCGGCGCCGCAGGCTGTTACGCGCCGGGCGACCGACTGGCGCTCGTGCGGTGGTTGCTGGCGTGGAGCGATTCGCGCTGCGCCGTGGGTTGACTCGCGCTGCGCTGCACGGCTTCGTGCAGGATTCGCTGCGCGTTCTCCCGCAGAAACGGCAGGAGCAGGTCGCGCGGCAGTCGGATGCCTCGCAGCATCGGCGAATCCTTCGGCGATCGGCTTGAATCGACGAGCGCGAGATCGCCATCGGCAATGGGGCTGCGTCCGACCCAATCCGTCTCCCAGAGCGTTCGCAGCGCCCAGTACCGGCTCGCATAGAGGTCAAACGCACTCTCGCGGCTCTGTGCCTTCGAATCCATCTCGGTGCCGCCGGGGGTCTCCGTGAGATGCGCGTTGCTCGTCACGATGTCCGAACCGAACAGCAGCCGGTCGCGCCAGCGCGTGAAGAACTGGAGCAGTCTCTCGCGCGGATGACGGGAGATTTCCCGCACGATCCACTTCGTCGCACTCGCGTCGAGCACGAGGTTCGGATGCCGCTCGAGCAGTCCGTCGAGAAAATCCAGGTCCTCTGGCCAACCTCCCATGTGCGCTGCGATCCACTGCACGGGGAAGCGTTCCATCAACGACTCGAGTGGTTCGTACTGCTGTCGTTTGCTGCCGTACTTCGCGGCGTCGGCGTACTTGGTGGCGAACCAGGTGTCGGGGTCCGCGACATGCACCATGAGCGTCATGCGCAACTCGACAGCCGTCTCGATCGCAGCGACGCGGACTGGATTGTCCAGTCGCATGAGCGCAGGATCGCCCGCTTGCGTTCCCATGTCGATGCCGCGAGGCGCCGCCCAGAACTTGGCGATGCGCGCACCGAGCGCGTGATACCTGCGGATCTGCTGCGCGTAACCGTGCCCATGGCTCTCGCGAAGGTCGGGCGCTCTCCAGTTGGGGATCGCGATGAACGCGATGCGTTCACCGAGAATGCCGCGAAGTCCCTCCACTTCATCGATGTTCGAGGTCATGCTCCAGATCTGCTCGATTCCGTAGAGATCCATCGCCTCGCGGAGGATGGGTGCAGCATCGAGCCCGGCAACATGCGCGTGGGCGTCGATGATGGGAACGATGGGCGTGCCGAGCGCTGCGGCGCGCGCGCGGTAATCCCACGAAAACAGGTTGGAATCGTGCGCAGTCATCGAAGCAGTGGGTGCGCGGTTCGTGCGGATTCAGATGCGGCAGTCGTGCCGCCCGCGTTCAACCACCGCGGCGCCGAGATGCTACGCGCGTCACGCGCGCCGTTCCCTTCGAACGCTTCGCGGCCGAACGATGCGCGCCTGATCCGCCGGGGCGCGGCCCCTTGCTGCGGCTCGACTCCAGCAGTGCCGCGTGATGCACCATGCCGATGTAGACCTCGTAATCCGCTTCGATATCGAGATGGCGCACCACTTCGCAGGCGATGTAGCCGAGCGCCCGCGTTGGGACGGGTGCGCCGCCAGGCACGGTGAGGTGTGGCACGGTGAGGAACGCGTCGACACCCTGATCTGGTGACTGCGCAAAGAGTCGAGGCAGGACACGCTCCTGACGATCGAGAATGCAGAGCGCGAAGTTGCGTGCGTCGCGGATGATGGGAGAAGTCGTGTGTCCCTTCTCCATCGCGACCAGCACCATCGGTGGTTGCGTGGCCACTTGTTGCACGAAACGCACCATGACCGCGCTTCGAAGTTCGCCGAATGCGGCTGTCAGCAGGAAGGAAGACGCCGGCACAAGGTCAAGCACATGTGCAACGCTCGAACGAATGGCTGCTGGCTTGTCAGTCTGCATGCGGGGTGCGTCTCCAAAAATCTTTACGCCCGAATCGAGTGTAGGACGATAAAAAACTTTGTCCACAAATATGTGTATTTCAACGACTTATGGTTTGGCGACCGAGAGTTTTTCATTTCTCGGACCTTCGCCAAATGCTTCATTGTGTGGCGAAAACTTCAATTTTTGTTGAGAAGTGTTGCAAGGTGGGGCATAGTGGGTATAGTGAATGGAGTCTCCCATGGACCGCACCGATGCTCTTCCTCGGCGAATACGAACACAGTCTCGATGCGAAGCAGCGTCTCGCCATTCCGAGCGAACTGCGCGAAGTGCTCAATCCAGCGGTGAACGGCGACCACTTTGTCGCAGTGCCTGGAGCGGACGATGTGTTGACGCTGTGGCCGAGCAAGACATTCGAGCGTCTGGCAATGAGTCAAGAGGGATCGCTGATCGGCGACGATGTGCTGCGCCGCTTCGAGCGATCGTTCTACAGTCAGGCTGCTCGCTGCCCGCTCGACACGGCTGGTCGAGTGCGCATTCCAGATCGGCTGTTGACGCGCTTTGGCTTGGCAGGATCCATCGTGATTCTCGGCGTGCGCGATCATCTCGAACTTATCGCATCAGCGGCATGGAAGGCCGGTGCGAAGGACAGGTCTGCATCCACGGCATCGCTGTGGCAGCAGGCCAATCAGTTGATGAATGCACGACAGGGGGGAGCGCGGTGAAGGATCGCCTCGCTCGGAGCCCCTCGCGCGCACGCAGGATGCGTGCGCAGATCGACAACGCTTGGGCGCTGCAGGGACGCGCCGCCTAAGCAAGAACATCGGGCCACGGATGGCCCTCGGGCGTGCCGCAGCTAGGACGGCGAAAGGCACGGGCAGTCGGCACGGAGCCGCTGTTATTGCGCCCCCCGCGTCGCTGGCCCGACGCGGGGGCTTTTTTATGCTCCGATAACGGCCAAATTAGGCTTGTTTTGCTGCAGTTTCGAGGCCCTTGGGTCCATCTTGGTTACCCTTCAAGTAGGTCGGGTGCTTGGTCGATGACAGTCGTCCAAGGAGTTCGCAAGGAAGGCGCATGGTGCGCTGGAGGCGAGCCGACCAAGTTGGCGGGTGAAGTCCCGCTGCATCAGGGCAGGAGGTCCGACGGCATGCTGGTCATCACTCGACGAGAAGGCGAAGAGGTCGTTATCGGGAACCCTGCGTCACCGATTGGCATTGTGCGCATCGCCTCCATCAAGGGTGATCGTGTTCGGATTGCGTTTGAGTTTCCGCGGGAGGTTGCAGTCCACCGCAAGGAAGTGGCGGAGCAGATCCTCGCCGGCGCAGTCGATCCCACCAAGAACGTCATCGGTCAGATTCGGCCCGCAGAAGGTGGTGCCTGAAGGCGGTGCCTGAAGGCCCCCGCGAACGACATTATTGGATCGCTGCAACGCCTGAAACCTCGGGCACCCGCTCGCGCAGCAGCCGTGCAAGTCCGTCTTGCAATGTCATGCGGCTCGAGGGGCACCCCACGCACGCTCCGTGCAGCCGAACCTGAACGACTCCAGCCTCGACAGCGACCACTTCGACATCGCCGCCGTCCGCCTGGATATCGGGGCGCATCAGGTCCACCACGGCGCGAACGCGCGGCAGCAATGCATCGCCGTCTCCAGTTTCAACTGGAACTTCGCGGCGGTTGGCTCGTGACGATCCCATGCGTGCGGCACGAAGTGTAGATCGAAGTCCTTACACTCCGTGCATGAACGCCACGGAAGGCACGGTCCCGCGGCAGTTGCGCCGTGTTGGGCAACTCCTTGTGACAATCTCGTGCCTGTGGATGGCATCCTGCGCGGCGACGCCAGCGGGCGACCCGCTCGAGTCGCTTGGACGAACGGACCTTGTGCCTGCGCGGCAACTCGCGGCAATGCAGTTGCTCGATGCGGACCCCACGGATCCTGCGTATTTGAAGGCGCTCCGCCGCATCGTGGTGCAACCGGACTATGTGCGTGAACTGCGCGACGAAGCATGGGAGCGACTGATTCGCCACGACCCAGAAGGGCTGAAGTCTGTGCTTGAAATCAACCTGCCGCGCATGCTGCAGTATGAGTGGCGAACCGAAGTGTGCCGCCGCATCGCGGCGCTCGGTTGGAAGGACATGACGCAGACGCTCGTGCGAGCGTGGGCCGTTCCGCTGCCGATCCTTGCGGTGAAGCTCTACGATCGCCCTGAATACCACGCGCTGTGCAAGCTCTGGGGGACGGAGCGTGTGCCTCAGGTGCTGCTCGATCTGCTGCTGCGCAGCGATCCCATCAAGGAAGCGAACCTGCGCGCACGCTGCTGGGAGTTGCTGCTGGCCACGGGAGAACGACAGCGCATCCTCGACCTGCTCGCCGATCAGTCGCTCGCGACGACGGACTCGTTCGTGCTCGATATGCGGCGGTGTGCGACCGATCTTGGCGTGATCCCCGCGAACCGCGAGGAGATCCTGTGGATGCGTGCGCTGCTGAAGCCTGACAAGCGCGCGTTCTGGGATGAGGCGCGCGCAGCTGCGGCGAAGCTTTCGCCCGATGTGCGCGCGTCGCTGGAGCCTCGGGATCTCGCGGTGCTTGTCGCCGTGGCGCGAACGCAGCCCACGCTGCTGACACGCTCGCGTGACGAACTGTTTTCGGATGTCTCCGCTGCACTCGCCGCGCAGAATGAACGGCGGTACAGCGCATCGTTCGAGGGTTACGGCACGGAACTCGCGGAGACTCCGCGCGCGCATGCATCGAACCTCGATTGGGGCGATTGCGCTGCCGTGCTGGTCGCGCGCGATGCACTGCGACAGCCACCGCTGCAGGCACACTTGTTCGAGATCGCCGACCGCGATCAAGCGGATCGCCGGACCGAGTATGGCGGGCTCCTGCGGCTCGATGCACAGGGGCGTTACGAACTGGTGGAGTTCCTCCCCGTCCAGGTGGGCAGCGATGTGCGCTTCGAGGCATCGAACGACATGTTTGAAGCGGGCTACGACGGGATCTTCCACTTCCACAACCACGCGCAGTCCTACGACAATCGCCGCTATGCCGGACCGCACTGGGGCGATTTCGCCTACGCGGATGCCACGGGCGTGAATGGCCTGGTGTTCACCTTCATCGACCGCGATCGGATCAACGCGGACTTCTATCGGCGCGGCAAGGTGGTCATTGACCTCGGCGAAGTGCCACGACCAGACGCATGAACGCCATTCGCTTCAGCAAGATGCACGGCATCGGCAATGATTATGTGTACATCGATGCCGACGCACAGCATGTCGAGGATCCCGCCGCACTGGCGCGCGCGGTGAGCGATCGTCATACCGCGATCGGTGGGGATGGCGTGATTCTGGTGGCGCGTCCGAGTGCGGATTGCGCCGCCGATGCGCGCATGCGCATCTTCAACGCAGACGGCAGCGAAGCGCAGATGTGCGGCAATGGACTGCGGTGCGTCGCGAAGTTCGTGGTGGACCGCGGGATGTCCGCGGCGAATCCGCTGCGCGTGGAAACGGGGCGCGGCGTGCTGTCGGTGCGTTGGTGGCGCGGAGTCGATGGGCTCGTGTCGGAGGCGGAGGTCGACATGGGGGCACCGATGCTGTCTGCCTCGCAGATCGGCGTGCGTTGGAGCGGCGTGGCATCGGAGGATCGGCTCGTGGGCGTTCGTTTCGATCGGGCGATGTGGCGTGAGGCGATCGCAGCGCAGGATGCTCCGGGTGGCGGCCGGGCGGAGAGTGATCTTGCGTGGTGGGACGCTGCCGGCATGGAGCCGACCGCAACGCTCGTGTCGATGGGCAATCCGCACATCGTGTTCTGGTGCGCAGAACCCGACCGCGTTCCGCTCGAGCGTGTAGGTGCGACCATCGAGCATCACGCGTTCTTTCCGCAGCGCATCAATGTCCACTTCGCCGCGGTGTGTGCGCGCGATCATCTGCGCATGCGGACGTGGGAACGCGGTTCAGGCATCACGCTCGCGTGCGGCACGGGTGCGAGCGCCGTCCTCGTGGCGGGCGTTCTGGAAGATCGATGCGCGCGCTCGGCGGACATCGACCTGCCCGGCGGGAGGCTGCGGATTGCCTGGGACGCGCACGATGGCTCCGTTCGCATGCGCGGGCCCGCCACGCATGCTTTCGATGGCGTGTGGGGCGGCGCGGGGGAGGTGTGCCATGGGAGGTGATGCGGCGATCACGCCGGCCGAGCGGCAGGTGATCGATGCCGTGCATCGGCGGCATGGATCGATGGAAGCGGATCTCGCATCGCTCGTCGCGATCCCCACGGGATGCGGACATCGGCAAGGGCTTGATGCGGCGCGAGTATGGATGCGGGCGCGGTTCGAAGCGCTCGGTGCGCGCGTGGAGAGGGTGCAAGGTGGCGATCGTCCGTCGTGGCTGCGCGAAGGTGCATCGGGCGACGATGCGGGCGATGTGCTCATCGCGCGGAGCAGCGGCAGTCCGAATGGGCCGCGCCTGCTGCTCAGCGGTCACCTCGATACGGTGCATGATCCGCACGGATCGTTCTGCTCGCTCGCAGCAGAGCGGGGTGGCATGCGGGAGGGGCCTGGTGCAGCGGACATGAAGGGCGGACTGATCGTTGCATTGGCCGCGCTGGAGTCGCTCGCCGAAGTCGGCGTGCACCCGCACTGGACATTCCTGCTGAACGCCGATGAGGAGACGGGGAGTTTTCGCAGTGCGGCAATCCTCGAGCGCGTGGCGCACGAGTGTGATGTCGGACTTGTGCTGGAACCCGCCGTCGGCAGTGACTTCGTGATGGAACGCCCTGGTTCCGCGCAGTTCCGCATCGATGCGAAGGGGCGCGCCGCGCATGCAGGGCGCGATGCAGCGCAGGGTGTCTCGGCGGTTCATGCCCTCGCGAAGGCGATCTGCACGGTGCTCGCCGCGAATGATCCAGCGAATGGATGCATCGTGAACATCGGCCCTCTCGAAGGCGGTCGCGCGACCAATGTGGTGCCTGCCGATGCGGCAGCATGGGGCAACGCGCGGTACTTCTCCGCTGAGGCGCGCGAACAGGTGGAACGCGCATTGGCTTCGGTGGCGAAGGGTGAGTCCGCGCTGCCGCGCGTCTCGGTGGAAGTGCTGCACAATCGACCTGCGAAGCCGGCGACCGAAGCAGTGCAAGCGCTTGCCAGGTGTGCGGTCGAATGCGCGGCGAAAGTCGGAACTGCGTGCCGAGCGGTTTCGACCGGCGGTGTGAGTGATGCGAATGTGCTGCAGCACGCAGGACTTCCCTGCCTGGATGGGCTGGGTGTCCGCGGCGGCAACTTGCACCGAACCGATGAGTATGTGGTGCTCAGCAGCCTCTGTGAACGCGCCGCGATTCTCGCCCTGCTGATGCGGCGGATCATGGAAAGTCCCCCCGTACCATGCCGACCATGACCGCGGCGCCCTCCCAATCCGTTGCGACCACCGCGAGTGCCGCCGTACTCGATGGGCTGCCGCCGCTCATGCAGGTGCCGGCGGTTCGCGCTGCGGTCGATGCGATCCTGGCTGAACTGAGGCGTTTGCAAGCGGGAATCACGGGCGTTCGCGCGGCGGATCCTGCCCGCGCATCGGCCGCCGCCGCGTGGCTGCAACGGCACAACGCACTCCGCGGGCGACCCACGATGTACCCCTACATCGGTGCGGGCATCGGTCATGGAGCGCTGGTGCAGCTGGCCGATGGCAGCGTGAAGTGGGACATGATCAGCGGCATCGGCGTTCACATGTTCGGACATTCCGACCCGCGCATGGTGGAGGCTGCCGTGATCGGGGCGCTCTCGGACATCTGCATGGGCGGTCACCTGCAGCCCAATGCCGATGTGTTGGCTGTCGCCGACATCCTGCAGACGGAAGCGGCCCGCACGAGTGCGCTGCGACACTGCTTCATCACCAATTCCGGTTGCATGGCAAACGAGAATGCGCTGAAGGTGTGTCAGCAGAAGACGGGCAGCGCGCCGCGCATCATCGCTTTCGCGGACTGCTTCATGGGTCGATCGACCACCATGAGTCAGATCGGCGATACGGCGGGCTATCGGCAGGGTCTCGTGCAGAACATCCTCGTGGACTACATGCCGTTTTACGACGAGGCGCTCGGGGCGCGTTCCACGGAGATCGCCGTTTGGCACCTGAAGCAACTGGTCGCGCGTTATCCGAAGCAGCACGCGTGCTTCGTCATGGAACTCGTGCAGGGTGAGGGCGGCTTCCGCGTCGCGCCGCGCTCCTATCTCGAGGCCCTCATGCGAATCTGTCGTGACAGCGGCATTCCAGTGTGGGCGGATGAGGTGCAATCGTTCGGGCGCACCGAGTGCATGTTCGCTTTTGAGACGCTCGGTCTGGGCGAGTACATCGATGTGGCGACCGTTGGGAAGTTGAGCCAGGTGTGCGCGTGTCTCTTCCGCGAGGAGTTCAATCCGCAGCCTGGGCTCCTCGCGGGCACATTCAGTTCGAGCACGAGTGCGTTCCATGTCGGTCGGCGCGCGCTCGAAACGCTGCGCGACGGTGGCTACTACGGCCCGAACGGTCGCATCGCCGCGCTGCACCGTGCGTTCCGCGAACGAGCGGAGGATCTCGTCCGGCGCCGGCCGGAGTTCTTTCCGCCTGTGCTCGACAGTTTCGGTCGGCCGCAGCCCTCGCATGTCGGCGGCACGGGCGGCATGATGCGGCTGTCGCCGCTCGGCGGCAACAAGGAGCGCCTGAACACGCTGCTCAAGGCGATGTTCGATGAAGGGGTGATCGCGCTCACATGCGGTCACGATCCCTATCACCTGCGACTGCTGCCTCCCATCGGCGTGATGGAGCCTGCGCAGTTCGGCCCCGTCTTTGAGATCATCGAGCGCGCGCTCAGCAAGGTGGCATGACATGTTTGTCATCCGTGAAGCGACCATCGAGGACATGCCGCAGCTGCTGAAGCTTGCTCGGCTCGTTCATTCCTTCAATCTGCCGCACGACCGCGATGCGCTCGCGGCGAAACTGGATCGCAGTCATCGCGCGTTCGCGGGCTCGGTGCGTGACGCGCGCGGTCGCGAGTTCGTGTTCGTGCTGGAGGACACGGACTCGGGGTCGGTGATCGGCACCAGCACCGTGTACTCGCGGATCTCATGGACTGGTCATCCGCACCTGTTCTTCCGTGTTCGGCGTCGCGAGCACTACAGCAAGGATCTCGGAACGGGGCAGGTGCATGTGACGATCCAACTCGATACCGATGAGAGCGGGCCGAGCGAGATTGGCGGACTCATCCTTGCCCCTGGCTACCGTGGTCATCCGCAGAAGCTGGGCGCGTTCCTCTCCCACACGCGGTTTCAGTTCATCGCCGCGCGTCCGCAGCAGTTCCAGAGGCGCATCATCGCAGAGATGATGGGCGCGCTGACGCCGGACAGCCGATCGACGCTGTGGGATTACCTCGGCCGTCGCTTCATCAATCTTTCGTACACCGAGGCGGACACCTTCAACCAGCGCAGCAAGGAGTTCATCCTCAAGCTCTTCCCATCGGTCGAGATCTACACATCGCTGCTGCCACCCGAGGCGCGACAGTTGGTCGGCAAGGTGGGCGATGAAACCCTTCCTGCACTGCACATGCTGACGAAGCTCGGGTTCAGCCCGCAGGAGCATGTGGACCCATTCGATGGCGGTCCGTACCTCGAGGCTGTGACGGAACACATCCCGATCGTGAGCGCATCGGCAGTGCTGCCGCTCGCTGGCGCGGGCGCGAGCGTCACTCACCGAGGGATCGTCTCGTGCGCGGGCGCGCAGGGATTCCGCGCAGTTCGCAGTGGCTTCTCGCTGCGCGGCGGAAGGCTGCTGCTGCCCGAGCGAGTCATGGAAGCACTCGGTGCGTCCAAGGGAACGAAGATCGCCATCACGGCGTTCGATGGGCAGGGACGCGCGGTACCGCTGGTTGGCGCGCGGCGCCGCAGTGGTGCAGCGCCTCGTCGTCGGAGCCGCGCATGAGCGAGGCGGTTCGGCGCGGGCTGCTGCGCCATGCTCCTGCGGACTTCATCGACGGTTCGTGGCACACGCTCCCCGCGGCGGGGGAGGCCATGCTCCACAGCACCGATCCTTCGCAGCCGACGACCACCGTTTGGAACGCAGCACCCGTGCGTGCGCACATCGATCGCGCGGTCGCCGCGGCGCGATCGGCGGGGCCGGGGTGGGCGGCCGCGCCGGCGCAGGAGAGGCATGCCGCACTGCTGAGGTGGCGTGATGTCGTGGTGGCGAACGAGACACGCATCGCGGATCTGCTGGTGTTGGAAGCGGGGAAGACCCGAGGTGAAGCGCTGCTCGAAGCGAAGGCCCTGGCGGAAAAGGTGACGATCACGCTGGAGGAACGCACGCTCGATCGGGTGCGCGGGTTTGGCATCGACTTGACGCCGACGAGGCGTGGCATGTGTGCGTTTCGCCCCCACGGGGTGATGGCGGTCTTTGGGCCGTTCAACTTTCCCGCCCACTTGCCCAACGGTCACTTCGTCCCTGCGCTGCTGCTCGGCAACACGGTGGTGTTCAAGCCGAGTGAGCGCACCCCAGCCGTCGGGCAGTTGCTCGCGGAACTTGCGGATTCGGCGGGCTTTCCTCCGGGTGTCTTCCATGTGGTGCAGGCGGGCACTCGAGGCGCAGCGGCGCTCGCCGCGCACGAGCATGTGGACGGCATTCTGTTCACGGGATCATGGCCCGTTGGTCGGCAGATCCTGCAGGCGAATCTCGATCGGCCCGGACGAATCGTGGCGCTCGAGATGGGAGGCAGCAATCCCGCCATCGTGCTCGACGATTGCCACCTCAAGCAGGCTGTGGTGGAGTGCGTGCGATCCGCGTTCGCAACGGCGGGCCAGCGCTGCACCTGCACGCGCCGCGTGATTGTGCAGCGCGGCATCGCGGATGCGTTCGTGTCCGGTCTGGTGGAAGTCGCATCGCGCCTTCGGGTGGGCGGCGGCGACGAGGCGGGTGTGTTCATGGGTCCGCTGATCAGTGAAGCCGCGCGCGAAGCGGTGATTGCGTTCCAGTCGCGACGAGTGCGGGAGGGATGCGTGTCGCTGCTCGCGGCGCGCGCGCCAGCACGCGAAGGGTGGTTCCTCACGCCTGGGGTGCTTCGTGTCGAACGCTTCAGCCGGGAGGCGGATGAAGAGGTCTTCGGTCCGCTGCTGCAAGTGGCGGTGGTGGAGAGTGATGACGAAGCGGTGGAGCAAGCGAACGCCACACGCTTCGGCCTTGCTGCGGCGGTCTTCACTGCGGACGCTGCGCGCTGGCAAGCGATCGCGCCGCGCCTTCGCGCAGGATGCGTCAACTGGAATGTCGGCACGGCAGGTGCGAGCAGTCGGCTGCCCTTCGGTGGGCTGGGACTTTCGGGGAATCATCGACCCGCGGCGGCGTTCAGCGTGGACTCCTGTGCGTTTCCCGTTGCCCATCTGGAAGAACGCTCCGACGCTGCTGCACTCCCGCCGGGGATGGATCCCTTCTGATCCGCGCCCGCTTATCCTTCCTCCTATGCCGACAGAACTGCCGAGCGGAAGGGTTCAGCCGCGGTTCGCGGGGCTCGCCACATTCATGCGTTTTCCGCGCTTGGAAGGTGCGGAAGGATCGCAGGACTGGGTCGTGTACGGCATTCCCTTCGATGGCGGCACGACATACCACACTGGAGCGCGCTTCGGTCCGCGTGCGGTGCGCGACGCGAGCCAGTATGTGAAGCCAGCGAGCATCGAGTTGCAGGTGGACATCGCCCGGGTGTTTTCCCTCGCGGACGCGGGGGATGCGCCCGTTGCACCATTCTCCTGTGCGGACAACCTCGATCTGGTCACGGACTTCGCCAAGACGCTCGGTGGCGCGGGCGCGCACCTGTTGGCCATCGGGGGCGACCATTCCGTGTCGCTTGCCAACATTCGCGCCGCGTGGGAACGCTGTGGGCGACCGACAAGCGGACTTGCCGCCGTTGTGCTTGACGCGCATGTCGATACGGTGGACCGCGTCTGGAACGAGCCGTTCAGTCACGCATCATTCCTGCGGCGTGCCGTGGAAGATGGATGCATCGATCCGACGCGCACACTGCTGATCGGTCAGCGCGGCGGGCTGAACACGCTCGACGATCTTGCCTTTGCGCGGGAGAAGGGGATGACGACGATCCCCGCGACTGCGTTCCACTCGGATGCCGCGGATGCCGCCGCGCAGGTGCAGGCCTTTCGGCAACGCATCGGTGATGCGCCGCTCTATCTCTCGTGCGATGTGGACTGTGCGGATCCCGCCTTCGCGCCCGGCACGGGAACTCCCGTGTCTGGCGGACTTTCGTCGGGCGCTCTGCTGGCACAAGTGCGCGCGTTCGCGGGGGCACAGCTTGTCGGGGCGGATGTGGTGGAGGTCTGCCCTGCCCGCGACGTGGCAGGCGTGACCGCGCTGCTGGCAGCGCATGTGGCTTTCGAGTGCATCGCGATCGATGCGGTGGGGCGCGTGGGTTGATCCCCAGTCGGACTCCAGTCGGACTCAGAAGCCCGTGGCTGGCTCTTGACCGATGGAGATGAGTCGCAAAAACTCGGTGCGCGTCGCGGGGTCTTCCAAGAACACACCCGTCAACTTGCTGGTGGTCGTCCAAGCATGAGGCTGGCGCACGCCGCGGTAGCACATGCAGAAGTGCCGCGCCTGAATGACGACGGCGACGCCGAGTGGTTGCAAGTGCTCTTGGATGCTGTTGGCGATCTGGGCGGTCAGTTTCTCTTGCACCTGAAGTCGCTTGGCAAAGATCTCCACGACTTTGGCCAGCTTCGACAGTCCCACCACGCGCCCACTTGGGATGTACGCCACGTGCGCCTTCCCGACGAACGGAACCATGTGATGTTCGCAGTGGCTGTGCACATCGATTCCCGTCAGCAGCACCATCTGGTCGTAGCCCTCGATCTCTGAAAATGTGCGCGCCAGTTCCTTCGCCGGGTCCATCGTGTATCCCACGAAGTGCTCGCGCAGCGCGAGCGCCACTCGGCGCGGAGTGTCCACAAGTCCTTCGCGCGCTGGATCTTCTCCGATGTACTTCAGGAGCGCGCGGACATGCTCCAGCGCTTCCGTCGCTGCTGCGTCCAGGGGTACGTCTCGGTCCATAGTCCAAGAATGATAGGCTTCGATCCCATGAACGACTCCACGAACATCCCCCATTCGCACGGCGGTGCTCGAGCGTCCAAGTCATCGATGGTGAAGAAGATCGTGATTGGGATCGCGGTCGTCGTGATGGCAACGGTCGTCATGGCAGTGCTCTTCATCGATGCGGTGGCTGCGCGAGTCGTGTCGACCGCGGGGACTCAAGTCCTTGGTGTCGACACAACGGTCCGATCCGTGCATCTTGGGTTGTTGTCGGGTTCATCCAACCTGGACGGGCTCGTGGTGGCGCAGCCGACGGGGTACTCCGGGGATCCGATGCTGTCGGTGGACCGCGTGGAAGTGCGTGCTGGACTGGGCGAACTGATTGGCAACGACATCGTGATCGATCAGGTGGCGATCAGCGGCGTCGCCGTCGATCTGGCGGAACGGAATGGCCGCATCAATCTGCAGGTGGTGGCGGACAACATCTCTTCCGCGCAGTCCACCGCGCCTGCCACAACGACAGCAACGACGCCCTCCAAGTCCTCGGTGACCGTTCGCGAACTCCGTATCACGGGCATTCGAGTCAAAGCGAGGCTTGAGAACACGCTTGCATCCGGCAAGGTGCTGGAGGCAACCATTCCCGACATCGTGGTGAACGACATCGGCACCAAGACCACGGCGGATGAGGTCGCCGCAAGGATCTCCGCCCAGTTGATGGACCAACTGATCGTGGCGATCGCCAAGGCGCAGATCGAGGGGTTGCCGGCTTCGTTCTCGAGCGGGCTGCAATCTGCCGCATCGCAACTTGGGAGTGCCCTCGAGCAGAGCGGTGGCGCGATCGGTGAAGGGCTCCAGAAAGTCGGGGATGCGTTCAAGTCCATCTTCGACGGAAGCGGCAAGTAGCAACGAAGGACGATTGCACGGTGTTCGTGCGGCAACCGTAGGATCGCGGGCATGGCGTGGCAGTGGCGAGGTCGAGATGATGGACCGCAACCTGAGGCACAGCGATGGCATCAGGCGATGGAGGCGTGGGATGCCGAACCCGCGCAGCGACATCGGCGGCGTCCGCTCGTGGTGATTGGGTATCCGTCCGACGCAGGCGTGCGAGCGAATCACGGGAGGCCCGGAGCGGCGGAGGGGCCAAGTGCGCTGCGGACGGCGTGCGCGAACTTGCCCGCGCCCGCTTCGTTTGCGCTGTTCGATGCGGGGGATGTCTCGGCTCCGAAGGATGATGTCATCGCTTGGCAGAGCGCGCTTGCGGCGGCGGTCGCAGCGGTGCGGGCGGGTGGTGGACTGCCGCTTGTTCTCGGCGGCGGTCATGATCAGGCGTTCGGCCACTGGCTCGGCGTCGTGCAGGCTGCATCTCGGGGTGCGGTGGTCGGGTGCATCAACCTGGATGCGCATGTCGACATGCGGCCGCTTGCTCATGGCCATCCACATTCGGGATCACCGTTCCTGCAGGTGCACGGGCACAGCACGCTGGTCGGTTCACCGTTTCGTTACCTGCTCCTGGGCATGCAACCCGCGCACAACACACCGGCGCTGCTGCAGTCGGCCGCCGCGCATGGCGCGCAGATCGTCGACGCAGATGCGTTCTCGCCATCGCAGGAGTCCGCATTGGCTGCCATTCTCGATCGCTTCATCGCATCGGTCGACCTCATCTGCCTCAGCATCGATCTCGATGTGTTCCTCGCCTCGAGCGCGCCCGGTGTCAGTGCGCCGTCACCGATGGGCATTCTTCCCGACGCATCACTGCGCAGTGTGCTTCGGAGGATCGCAGGCAGCGGAAAGGTCGCGGGCATCGAACTTGCCGAGTGTTCGCCGCCGCTGGACATCGGTGGGCGAACCGCACGACTCGGTGCCGCAGTGGTGGACTGCGTGATCCGCGCACTTCCCGTTCCGACTTGATCCCCCGCGGATCGGATGCGAATCGTCGCGGCCTCTCCTAGGCAGCGAGGGAGGGGCGGAGTCGCCGCGGGCGAATGACACCGAGCAGCTCGGGATCGATCTCCTGCCGTCCGCCACAAATGTCCGCGCAGAGAATGCGACCGGTGACGGGCCCGAGCATCAATCCCATCATGGCGTGCCCCGTTCCGATGAAAAGTCCCGGGATGGTCGGCACCGGTCCAACGACCGGCATGCCGTCGGCGGTGCAGGGTCGGTAGCCCGCCCACTCAGCGGTGACATGTGCGCGGTCGATGCCATGCAGATATCGCTGCGCGCCCGCGGTCAACATCTGCAGCCGCTTCCGCATCCAAGGGCGTCCCGTCGCTCCGATCTCGAGCGTTCCCGCAAGTCGCAGTTGCGATCCCATCGGGTTGTATGCCACGAATGTCTCGTGCATGACGCCTCCGTGCTGCGGCAGTGCGCCGATCCCCTCGAGTTGCAGGTGATAGCCGCGTGCTGCTTGCATGGGTACGGCAATGCCGAGTTGTGCTGCCAATGGATCGGACCAGATGCCCGCGGCGAGCACCACGCTGCCAGCTTCCACCACCTCGCCGCTTCCGAGGCGGGCGCCGATGCATCGACCATCGCTCGCGCGCGCAAATCCGGCGACTTCACAGCCAAGGCGCACCGTACCGCCGTGCGCGCGAACTGCGTGCAGAAGCCCGCGCAGGAGCAGCCCAGGATGCAGGATCGCGCTGTCGAGGTAGTGGATCGCGCCCGCAACCTCATCGCGGTACGCGGGATCGCGCCGTCGCAGTTCCGCACCGCTGATGCGATCGGTGCGGTAGCCGTAGCGCGCGAGCGCTCGCCCTTCGCGTTGCGCCGCATCGAGGTTGCGTTCGTCGAGGATGAGATCGAGCCAGCCGCAGCGCCTGTAGAAGCAGTCGATTCCTTCTTGATCGAGCAGGTGCTCGAGTGCCTGCGCGGTTCGCCAACCAAGGGCGCAGAGCGTGCGTGTGGCGCGTTCAAGATGATCGGTCGTGCAGTGGCGATGGAAAGTCCACAGCCAACGCAGAAGTGCAGGGGAGAGACTCGGACGAATCCAGAGTGGTGACTGGCTGTCGAGCATCCAACGCAGTCCGCGCCACGATGCCCCTGGCTTGGTGAGGGGCGCGTGCCCGATCGAGAAGAGCCCCGCATTCCCCGCCGATGCACCGTCGAGCGTGGACTCGCGTTCGAGCACGATGACATCTCGCCCATGCTGAAGAAGTTCGTACGCGGTGCAGAGCCCAACGATCCCTGCGCCGATGATCACCGTCCTGGTGCCGCTCTTCACTCCTCTATCCTAGGGAATGACCGAGATCGGGCTAGGGATTGTCGGCTGCGGTGGGATTGCGAGTGTCCACGCGGATGCGGCGCAGCGCAGTGGCTTTCGGGTGGTGTCATGTTGGGATTCCCATGCCGACCGTGCGCATGCGCTCGCCGCAAAGGTCGGTGCGACGGCTTCGACGAGCCTCGAGTCGCTGCTGGCGCATCCGAGCGTGAACGCCGTCGTCGTCGCTGTACCGACGGATGTTCATGCGCACTGTGCCAAGGCGGCGCTGGCGGCGGACAAGCACCTCTTGCTCGAGAAGCCGATGGCGCTCACCGTTGCGGAGTGCGATTCGATCTGCGCGGCCGCGGAGAGATCGAAGGGTCGGCTGCAGATGGGGCTTGTGTGCCGATCCGCTTCGGCTTCGCAGCATGCGTTGCACTTGGTGCGCTCTGGACAGGTCGGGCAGCTCGATTTCATTCAGGCGCGGGGTGTCCGGCGCCGCGGCATTCCGGGATTGGGCGGCTGGTTCACGACGCGCAGTCGATCAGGCGGAGGATGCATGATCGACGTGGGAGTTCACTTGATGGACTTGGCGTTGCATCTGGCGGGTTGGCCGCGTGTGCTGCGCGTGAGTGCGTGTGCGGCTTCGCGTTTCGGATCGCCCATTGCCGCCTACCGATCCGCGGAGATGTGGGGCGGTCCTCCGAGGATCGATGGGACCTTCGATGTCGAGGACGCGGCGATCGCGCTCCTGCGCTGCGAAGGTGGACTGTCGATCGAGATTGATGTGGCGTGGGCTGCCAACATCCCGGAGGGAGTTGCGCGCGATGGTCTGCTGTTGCGTGGGGCGAAGGCAGGGGTTCACTTCGAGATATTTGGTTCCGAAGTGCGGAGCGTGGTGGAGCGGGATGGCGACTTGCACGATGAAGTCACTGCGGTGCAGCCTCCCCACGGTTGGGACGCGGCGTGGGACGCGCAGTACCGACGCTTCGGGCAGATGATCGGTGGACTGGGTGAGCCCGCCGCCACCGCGCAGGAAGGCCGCGATCTGCAGCGAATCACTGCCGCGTTCTATGAGAGTGCAGCGCTTGGGCGCGAGATCGAGGTGCGGTGAAGGCGGCTGCCGCCTCCACACATCACTTCGACTTTGGACTTCCGCCGTTCTCGTACTTCTTCAGCGTTGCCTTCATCTCGTTGAGCATCTCGCCCGGAGGTGTGTTTTCGATGGCGAGTTTCTGCGTCGCGACCGCCTCCGAAACCTTGCCCGAATCGAACTGCGCACGGGCGAGCGTGTCCAGAATCGCACCGTCCTTGCCAGCGCTCGCGTTGACTGCCGCCTCCGCCGTGGAGATGGCGAACGCGAGGTCACGCTGCTTGACGGGCGCCGCATCGAGCACATACCACGCGAGTTGGTTGAGCCCCATGGCCTCCTTGCGCTGCGTGAAATCAGCGGCAAGCGCGCGTCCGATCTCGTAGCCCATTTCGGGCTGGTTCACGGGTCCAAGCAGGAGTTGGAACTTCTGCAGGCGCAGTCCGAGTGCCGAATCCGCGTCCGACTTCGCGATGGCATCGTCGAGCATCGTCATGAACTCTGCGTAGTCGCCACTCTTGTTGGCATCGCGAAGTGCGGCAGAAAGCCGTCGCTGCATCTTCTTTGCCTGCGCGGCACCGAGGAACGACGCCTTTGCATCGTTGACATTCCATGAACCAGCCACCACGCTCTCGAGCGGCTGGTCCATCTGCATGGGATGTCCGATCCACTGGACGGTCCCATCCTTCACGATGAATGCACACGGGATGCCAGATTGCATGGCAGGCTTCATGTACTGGTCGTGCACCGATCGATCGGGATCCGCGCAGAGCGTGTAACGCGTCTTTGCTGCCCAGGTTGGATCCTCGAGGAACTTCGTCACGGTGTCGATCTTCTCGTCACTGATGCTGATGATGCGCACTCCCTTGTCTGCATACTTCTCCTGCACCTCACTGAGATGCGGCATGCTCGACTTGCAAGGACCGCACCAGGTCGCCCAGAACTCGATCACATAGGTGTTGCCAGCGCCGAACGATGAGACCGCTTCTCCCTTGACGAACTTCTCGATCTGCGGGAAGGGAGCGGGCGAACCAGGAACGAGCGTCGGCTCCGTGGGTTGAGGAGCCTGTGCACCGCCCTTTGCGGCATCCTTCGGCGGCGTGATGGGAGTGGCAGGAACCGTTTGGGCGAGCATCAAGGCAGCGAGAGGAAGGGCAAGAGTGGCTGTGATCATTGTTGTTTCCAGGCGTGAGCGTGTCCGAGCGTGCGAGAACCACGGGAGAGGATAGGGGCAATCGCTACCCTGCCCCCCATGGGATCGCGAATCATCGATGGCAAGCAACTTGGTGCTGCGGTGCGTGCCTCGCTGCGGGAACGCATCCAGCGGAGCGGCCGTTCCGTGCGACTCGACGCAGTGCTCGTGGGCGACGACAGTGCAGCCTCGATCTATGCACAGAATCAAGCGAGGACCTGCGAGGAAGCCGGCATCCAATACCAGTTGCACCGGCTCGCCGCGGGCAGTGGGTATGAGGAAATCGCGGGTCGGGTCCTCCTGATGAACACCGACGAGTCCGTCACCGCGATGATGCTGCACCTGCCACTGCCGAAGGGTGTCGATACCGAACGAGTGCAGTCCCTGATAGCTCCAGAGAAGGATGTGGAGGGGGTGAATCCAGCCAACATTGGGAATGTCGTCTACGGGCGGCGCAGCCTCGTGCCGTGCACGGCGCTCGCCGTGTTGGAGATGATCGAACAGACGGGCACCACGCTTCGCGGCGCGCGCTGCGTGATCGTCGGCGCAAGCAACATTGTTGGAAAGCCCATCGCCGTGCTGCTGATGCGCGCCGAAGCCACGGTCGTCAGTGCGAATCGCTTCACCGCGGAGTTGCCGAAGATGGCCCGCGAGGCAGACATCGTCGTGGCAGCTGCCGGCGTTCCAGCTTTGGTGACCCCCGAGTGGATCAAGCCGGGCGCTGTCGTGATCGATGTCGGCATCAACCGCGTCGTCGGGAAGGATGGAAAGCAGGTGACCGTCGGCGATGTGCACCCGGATGTGGCTGCCGTGGCAGGCTGGATGAGCCCCGTTCCCGGTGGTGTGGGACCGATGACGGTGGCGATGCTGCTTCGCAATGTGGTGGAGGCAGCGCTTCGCTGAACGCGCGGCTGCGCCCGCGCAGCATCAGCCACGCAGCAGATCGGTCGGTGCACGCCCACCAAAGAGTCGCGTCAGTGCTTCGCGGTAGCGCGCCGCCGTGCCGTCCACGATCTCTGCGGGGATCTCTGGTCCAGGAGGCGTCTTGTCCCAGCGACCCGCTGCGACGAGTTCGAGCAGCCAGTTGCGAAGAAACTGCTTGTCGAAGCTCTGTTGGTCGCGCCCGACTTCGTATCCGTCCAGCGGCCAGTAGCGGCTCGAGTCAGGCGTGAGTACTTCATCGACGAGCAGCAGCCGGTCCGTCGGCTGGCCATCCGCGCCGAGCTCGAAACCGAACTCGAACTTCGTGTCCGCCAGGATCATCCCGCATGCGAGCGCATGTTCGGACGCCAGCGAATAGATGCGCAGCGTCAAATCCCGAAGGCGTTCCATCAGGGATGACCCCACGGCCGCAGCGGCGCGTTCAAAGGAGATGTTCTCGTCGTGCCCCTCGGCCGCCTTCGTGGCCGGAGTGAAGATCGGCTCTGGCAGCCGCTCGCACTGTCGCAGTCCGCGTGGGAGAGGCACGCCGCACACTTGTTGCGCAGCGCGGTACTCGCTCCATCCGCTGCCAGCGAGGTAGCCCCGCGCCACGCACTCGATCGGCACCACCTGCGCGGCTCGGCAGACCATCGCGCGTCCTGCGAGTGCGTCGCGCTGCATTGGATCGATGCCGTCACACGCCGGCACATCCAGACTGAGCACATGGTCCCCGACGAGCTTGGCGCGTCGGATCAGGCCGAACCATCCCGCCGAAATCGTGGTAAGCACTCTGCCCTTTCCTGGAATCGGTGTGGGCATCACGACATCGAAGGCAGAGATGCGGTCTGTGGCCACCAGCAGCATGCGCGGCGCGCCTTGATCGGCTGGAAGCGAATACAGATCGCGCACCTTGCCCGCGCGGCGCCCTGGCAGGGCAAGCTGCGTCTGGAAGAGCGAATCGCACGCGTCTGTCCGCATGGGTCGGGAGCAGTGTAGGAGTGGGAATCAGGCGCGCGCAGAAGCGTCCGACGAGGGGGAGAGGCGTGCAGACCGCTACACTCGCTCGCGCCGATGCTTCGCTTTGCGTTCGAGAGGATGGACGAGCCGCCCGTGCGGGTCGATGCGAGCCACGGCTATGTGCTTGGGGCGAACGATCTTTCCGTGGCGGGGGCGCTGGCGCTTCGGCCGGGGAAGCTCGACTGCGAGAGCGAACTCGACAGCGCACTCGCGGTCAATGTCGAGTGCGAGATGCGATCCATGGGGAGGTTGGCGCTGTCCACCTGTCTGCTGCAGCAGCGTCAGGAGCGCTACGCACTGTTGCAGGAGTTGGCCCGCCACCGAATCAAGGTTTTCATCGCCAAGTGCGAAGAGTGGCAGGTGTGGGATCATCCGGGGTGTGCGGCAGCCATTGCGCAGTGGAATGACGCGCGCAGCGATTTCACGGCAGCGATGACCACCGCCGACAGCGTCGAGGCGGATCGAAAGGCCGCGCAGGCGCTGGTCAAGGGGTTGGAAGCGGGCGAACGCCTCGCGATGGCACACGCGCGAATCGCGCTGCATCGTCGCTACGAAACGCGGCCCGCAGGGCGAGTCACGCTGGGCGTCCGCGCGACCGGGCGCGTGGGAGAGCGGGCGATCGCCGCGGCCGCAGGTGGTTTTGATCTCGTGCAGATCCCGCTCGACTGGAGCGTGATCGAGCGGCAGGAAGGGCGATTCGACTTTTCCTCGGTGGAGCCCTGGCTCGATTGGGCGGCATCGCAAGGCAAGGTGGTCGTGGTCGGCCCGCTCCTTGATCTGCGCGAGCATGCACTGCCCGAGTGGCTGCGCAAGCGCTGCGGCGATTTCGAAGCGCTGCGGAGCGCGGTGTGGCGCTTTGCGGAAGCTGTCGGCGAGTTGGTGGGGCCACGCACCGGCATGTGGAACATCGCGTCCGGCATCAACGACAGCGCCTGGTGGCCGCTGAAGTTGGAGCAGATGGTGGAGGTCACCAGGCGGATCGCGGTTGGACTTCGCAAGACGCGCCGTGATGTGCCGATCATGCTCGAAGTTCCCCGCCCGTTTGCGGAGGGGGTCGGATCGCTGTCGCGTGCGGTCACGCCATCCGTGCTCGTCGACACGCTCGGCACCGAAGGGGTCGGCATCGACTGCGTGCTCGTGAAGTTCTGCATGGGGCAACTGGGTGCTGATCATCTCACGCGCGATCTGCTCGAGGTGAGCGCTTCGCTCGATTCGCTTCGGTCGCTCCGCAAGACGCTGTTCGTGTCGATCGATGTGCCGAGTGGCCCGACCGAGCCAAATGCCGGGTATTGGCGCGCGCCGTGGTCTGCGAAGTCGCAGTCCATCTGGGCGATGCAGATGTTCCAGGTGGCGCTCAGCAAGGGGCATGTCGCAACGATTCTTTGGAACACGCTCGCCGATGATGCGACGCGTGGTGTCGTGCGAGGATTGACAACCGGCGACGGGATGCCCAAGCCCGCGCTCGAAGCGTTGGTGAAGGCGCGGCGAAGACTCGCCAAGCCGCTCGGCCCGTGGGTTGCCCCGCCGCCACAACACGCAAGGTCGCAGGCGGCGGTCAGTGACGGGGGGAGCGAGTGACTGTGCGCGTTCCTGGAGTTCTGCGGATGAGTCGCATGCGGTCGAGCCTGCGCGCGCGTCATTGGCTTTGCGTTGGTGCCGCATCGGTTGTCGCCGTTCTCGCGGTGGATCTGTTGATGGCGCGCCCGCGGGTCGGGCGTGCGGTGCAGGAAGCGCGCATTGATCTCAACGCGGCGGATGCGGCGCAGCTCTGCCTGCTGCCGGACGTGGGTCCAGCCGTGGCTCAGCGCATCATCGATTCGCGCGAGCAGCAAGGACCGTTCGCGCGGGTCGCAGACTTGCGGCGAGTCAAGGGCATTGGTCCAGCCACGCTCGTCGCCGTCGAGCCGCATGCCGTGTGCAGCGTGTCCGCGCCGTGAACCCCGAGCGCCCTTCGTGGTTCCGGCGCATGGCGTCATCCACGACCGTCGCGCGGATTGCGCAGCGGATCGCGCTGCCGGGCGGCGGTGGGCCGATTGCGCTGCAAGGCGCGGCGGGTTCCAGTTCGGCGGTTCTTGCGGGCGCCATCAGCCTTGCCAGCGGTCGAACGCTGCTGCTCGTGACGGCGCACCGCGATGAGGCGGATGAGGCAGCTGCGGAACTGGAGTCGCTGGGCGTTCCTGTGCTGCTGTTTCCGGCGCTCGAAGGCGCACCCGACGGGCAGGAAGCCGCCGAACTCCAGGTGCAGCGCATGCGCGTGCTGCGTGCGGCCGACGCGGCGGAAGCGCCCCAGGCTTCCGGCGATCCAGATGCTGTGGCGATGCCGTGCGTGATCGTCGCACCCGTTCCCGCATTGATGCAGGGGGTTCCCGCAGAGTCATCGATGGATGCCATGGCGCGCACGGTTCGCATGGGAACCCCGCAGCCGCGCGAGGCGCTCATCGAGTGGCTCGCGCGTGCGGGATACGACCGCTTGCCAAGCGCGGAGCAGCCGGCGTCGTTCGCGGTGCGCGGCGGGGTGATCGATGTGTTTCCCGCGGGAGCACTCGCACCCGTGCGCATGGACTTTTTTGGCGACGAGCTCGAGGGGTTGTTCGAGGTTGATCCCGCCACGCAAGCCACGGACCGCAGGCTCGATGCTGTCGACCTGCTGTGCGTGCACACGCTGTTTGATCCGAAGAAGCTGTCTGCCGTTGCGCCGCGGATGCCCGAAGGCAGCGTGCTGATGCTGGCAGAGACCGCGGAAATCGCTGAACAGTCTCGCGCCTATCTCGACCGCATCTCGGACGGAGCGGGGGTGTTTCCGTGGTCGGATTCACTGCGTGCGCTCGTGAAGCACTGCCATGCCACGATCGAAGTGGGTGTGTCCGTGCAATCGGTGGATGACGCGGCAGCGGTGGATGTGCCAGCCGCTCCACTGCCTGTTTTCGCCGAGGCGCTTCCCGAGGCGATCGCACAGGTGCAGTCCGCGGCGGAACAGTCGGATGTCGTCGTGTTGTGCGACACCGCGGGTGATCTGCAGCGCGCGCGCGAACTTCTCACGGAGCAAGGCGATGCGCTTCGACTGGAGCAGCAGCATCTGCATCGGGGTTTCATCTGGAAGGATGCTCCGCGTGGCCTTGCAGTGATCCCATGGCATGAACTGCTCCACCGCTTCGGCACGCGCAGCCGAAAGCCTCCCTCGGCTGCGCTTGGCGGGCGGTCGCGCGAGGCGTTCCTCAGTTTCGATCCCGGAGATGCGGTCGTGCACCGCGACCATGGCATCGCGCTCTATCACGGACTCGTCCATGTGCCGTCGGCATCTGGTGATGCTGTGGATGAGGAGCATCTGAAGTTGGAGTTCGACGGCAACACGATCCTGCATGTGCCGGCAAGCAAGGTGGCGCTTGTGCAGCGATATGTCGGCGCGGGGGTCGCTCGTCCGAAGCTCAGTGGACTCGGGAGCAAGCGTTGGAAGCGGCAAAAGGAGGAGGTCGCCGAGGCGGTGCGTGATTTGGCGGGGGAACTGCTGCGCGTGCAGGCGGTGCGGAACTCGACCATCGGCATCGCCTGTGCGCAGGACTCGCAGTGGCAAGCGGAGTTCGAGGAAGCGTTTCCCTTCACGGAGACCGATGACCAAGTGACGGCGATCGCTGCGGTGAAGCGCGACATGGAGGACACGCGCCCGATGGATCGGCTGATCTGCGGCGATG
>SXGR01277808.1_pt1 | contig 41559 bp, 40 predicted proteins | sample 3174711 | NCBI WGS metagenome assembly SXGR01 (sample SAMN11356860, study PRJNA531348) | freshwater metagenome | isolation source: freshwater sample F1-60 | place: China: Fuxian Lake, Yuxi | collected 2017-12-25
CATTATCACAATTGTTATCACAACATTATAACGCAAAATTAATGTTGGAAGAATTTGCGGAAAATCCATTTTTGACTAAATTTTACGAAAATCCAAAACAATACGCTTTCCCATTTGAATTGTTTTTTTTAGCAGAACGTTTCAAACAACAACAGGACCTAATTAAAACCGCTGATTTGTTTCAATCAGTGACGATTTCAGATTATTTATTTACAAAATGTTTGTTATTTGCAAAAGTAAATTTGCCAGAGGAGGAATACAGATTGTATCAAAAAATGTATGATGTTTTCAGCCAACAACTTACGCAGCCAGATGTATTAATTTACTTACATGCCCCTGTAAATAAGTTGCAATCCAATATTAAAAAAAGAAATCGCAAATTTGAACAATCTATTCCGGATGAATACCTTTTTAAATTACAAGAAACCTATACCAGCTATATAAAACAACATAATATAAAAACGATATTTGTGGATGCAAGCAATGCTGATTTTTTATATAATGAAGCTCATTTCAAACTCATCACGGATGCACTTGAAAAGGATTTGCAAGAAGGGCAACATTTTATTAACCTACCCTAATGGAAAACATGCAAAGCCCAGTTAAACAATTGAATGACCCTTTGGGTGCTTTGCGTATTAGCGAGTTTCGAAACTTAATGATTGGACGTTTTTTATTTATCATGGGATTAAGAATGATGGGCACACTAGTCGGCTGGTGGATTTACGAATTAACCAATGCTCCTTTTGCTATTGGACTCATCGGATTAGCCGAAGTAATCCCAGCCGTATCACTCGCTTTATATGCTGGTCATGTCATTGACAAAAGTGAAAAAAGAAAACTTTTATTAAGGGGGGTCATTTTATATTGGTGCTGTGCACTTATTTTACTTTTTTTATCCATGGACATTGGGGCATTTAAATTGACTTCCTTACATATTGCGATTGGTATTTATTTCATTGTTTTTTGTACGGGTATTATTCGCTCTTTTACAGGCCCTAGTTTTGGGACCATTATTGGTGCGGTGGTGCCTAAAAACTTATTACAAAATGCCACAACTTGGAGCCAAGGTATTTGGTTGTGTGCTTCCGTATTAGGACATGCCATTGTAGGATTTATCATTGCAGGATTTGGTCACACTGGTTCTTTAATCGTAGTTGTAAGCTTAGTGGGTATTGGATATGGCTTTATTGCCTTGATTAAATCAAAGCCGCCACACGCGGATGTAGCGGATCAAAAAACGTTAGAGAGCGTGAAGGAAGGCCTCCGTTTTGTATTTAATTCAAAAGAATTATTTGGGGCTTTATCACTTGATCTATTTGCTGTTTTATTTGGCGGTGCTGTAGCGATGATCCCTGTTTTTGCCAAAGATATTTTAAAAGTAGGCCCCATTGGCTTTGGTTGGCTCAATGCAGCTTCAGATATAGGCGCTATTATCATCATTTTGATCATCACAATATTCCCTGCAAATCGCGGTCAAGGAAAAAAATTATTACTAGCAGTCGCAGGCTTCGGGGTGTGTATTATTGTTTTTGCTTTGTCAAAAATATTTTGGCTATCCTTTATCATGTTATTACTAAGTGGCATTTTAGATGGATTCAGCATGATTGTTAGAGGCACTATTGTGCAACTTAAAACACCCGATCATATGCGTGGTAGGGTTATGAGCGTGAATTCCATGTTTATTAATAGCAGCAATGAATTAGGGCAATTTGAAAGCGGTGTTGCAGCAAAAGCAATGGGTGTGATTCCTTCCGTTATATTTGGAGGCGCGATGACTTTATTAGTGGTTGGTGTAACCTGGTTTAAAGCGCCTGCTTTAAAGAAAATGGAATACTAAAAAATATTTAATTTATACTAGGCGATGGCTATTTGAATACTGCAATGCTCAGCAGCAATTCAATTACTTGATTTATTTTTTTACTTATTTACTTAACAAGTCCTTCATGACCGAGTGAACAGCAGGGCAAAATTCGGCATTCTTCATGGTCACTGGTATACGCTTAAAAAATACATCCTCATCTGTATATGGGAATCGTTGACAATCGGAGGGGCGATGTTCATAAATACTACATGTATTGTCCTTTCCCAAAAATACGCAGGGCTTTTGTTGCAATACATAATCCCCTTCACTGTCCATCTCTAAATAAGTATCAATAAATTCCGTTTCCTTCAATCTTAAATATTTACTGATTCTTTTAATATCCGGCATCTTGAATCGAGGGGAATAATTTTTGCAGCATCTTGCACAGTCCAAGCAATCCACTTTTTCAAAAGCCGCCTCATGCAAATCAGGCAATTGCTTCATTATTTTGCGTTTGTCTTCCTTTTTTAAAAAATACTCAATTTTTTTAAGCAACTCTGGCGCCGGCGCCTCAAATAATTGTTCAGTAAATTTGTCCATATGATAGGGTAAAAGTAAAACAATTCTCATTCATCCACAAGCTTTCCCCATCAATTGAATCCACCCATCCCAGACCGCAGTTTATGTCGTATCTTTGAGGCAATTTTTTAAACTACCCTATTTATGTTTGTATTGAACTCCAACAACGCAGAATTTATCCAAAGACACATTGGCCCAAATCATGATGATACGCAAAAAATGCTATCCCTTATAGGTTTAAAATCAGTGGATGAATTAATTAGCAAAACAGTGCCTGATAATATTCGTTCAAAAAAAGCAATGGAAATCCCAGCGGGACTGACGGAGTTTGAAATGTTGCGATCTTTAAAAAAAATAGGTGAAAAAAATATTGTTGCCACCAATTTTATTGGACAAGGTTATTATGGCACGATAACACCAAGCGTGATTCTTAGAAATATTTTTGAAAACCCAGGTTGGTACACCCAATACACACCCTACCAAGCTGAAATTGCCCAAGGTCGATTAGAAAGTTTATTGAACTTTCAAACCATGATCACCGACTTAACGGGCATGTCTATTTCAAATGCTTCTTTGTTAGATGAAGCAACAGCCGCAGCAGAAGCAATGGCCATGATTTTTAATCATGTAAATAAAGCGGAAGTAGCAACCCAACCAAAATTATTCGTTGACGCATCAATTTTTACACAAACAAAAGATGTTTTAGCAACAAGAGCAAATCCAATTGGCATAGAAATAGTGGAAGGCAATTATAAGAATGCAGAAATTAACAATCAATTTTTTGGTGCCATATTGCAATACCCCAATAGCAAAGGTACTATTGCCGATTACCAAGAATTTATTGATCGTGTGCATGAAGCAGGCGGTTTGGTGATTTTAGTGGCTGATATTTTAGCATTAACCTTATTGAAAAGCCCAGGTGAATTAAATGCAGATGTTGCCGTAGGTAATACACAACGCTTTGGTGTTCCGATGGGATTTGGTGGACCACATGCAGCTTATTTTGCTACAAAAGATGAATTCAAACGCGGCATGCCTGGTAGATTAATTGGGGTAAGCGTGGATGCACAAGGCAACAGGGCACTTCGCATGGCATTACAAACGCGCGAGCAACATATTAAAAGAGAAAAAGCAACTTCAAATATTTGTACCGCCCAGGCATTACTTGCCAACATGGCCGTGATGTATGCAGTTTATCATGGCCCGCAAGGCTTGAAAAAAATTGCAAAAAAAGTGCACGCTTTAGCACAAAACCTGGAGCAACAACTAGCTTCTTTAGGTATACTACAAGCCAATGAATTCTATTTTGACACTTTGCATCTTCATGGATTTGATAGTAGTGCATTGAAAAAAATAGCGAACGAAAAAAATATCAACTTCAATTATTTTAATGACGGCACTGTTAGCATTACTATTGACGAAACAATTTCCAATGCGCATGTACAAGAAGTAGTTGCCTTGTTTGAAAAATTAACTGGAAAAAAATCAACTGCGACCAATACAGGGGTAAAAAATGAAAAAGTACCATCGCAATTAGTACGCAGTTCAAGTTATTTACAACATCCAGTGTTTAATATTCACCATAGTGAAACGCAGATGATGCGTTATATTAAACAATTAGAAAATAAAGATCTGTCATTAAATACAAGCATGATTAGTTTGGGTAGTTGTACGATGAAATTAAATGCGGCTACTGAAATGATTCCAGTAAGCTGGCCAGCATTCAGTACCATGCACCCATTTGCACCTAGTCATCAAACAATCGGTTACCAAGAGATGGCGAATGAATTAAGCGCCTACTTGTGCCAAACTACAGGCTTCACTGCATGTAGTTTACAACCCAATAGTGGTGCACAAGGAGAATATGCTGGTTTATTAACTATTCGCAGCTATCACCAACATCACCAACAAGCACATCGCAATATTGTATTAATTCCAATCAGTGCACATGGCACCAACCCTGCTAGTGCGGTAATGGCCGGATTTAAAGTAGTGGTGGTTAATTGTGATGCCGCTGGAGATATTGACATGAATGATTTAAAGGAGAAAGCCCTATTACATAAAGATGCATTAGGCGCTTTAATGGTGACTTATCCATCAACGCATGGTGTATTTGAAGAAACCATTATTGACATTTGTAATTTAATACATGAACTAGGTGGATTGGTATATATGGATGGTGCAAACATGAATGCACAAGTTGGATTGACAAGTCCAGGAAATATTGGTGCAGATGTTTGTCATTTAAACTTACACAAAACATTCGCTATTCCACATGGTGGTGGTGGACCAGGCATGGGCCCTATTTGCGTGAACGATAAATTAGCACCGTTTTTACCAGGACACGCACAATATGGTAATGGCGCGAACGCAGTGAGCGCAGCACCATTAGGTTCAGCAAGTATTTTATTAATTAGTTACGCATATATTAAAATGTTAGGTGCCGAAGGATTAGCATTATCCACTGCCTATGCCATTTTAAATGCGAATTATATGAAGGCAAGATTGGAAAAAAATTATACCATCTTATATGCCGGCAAAAATGGTACTTGTGCCCATGAATTCATTATTGACTTACGTCCGTTTAAAGCAAGCGCTGGTATTGAAGCGGAAGATGTGGCAAAACGTTTAATTGATTATGGATTTCATGCACCAACAATGAGTTTCCCAGTAGCGGGCACCATTATGATTGAACCTACAGAAAGTGAAGACAAAGCAGAATTGGATCGTTTCTGTGATGCACTTATTGCCATTCATGAAGAAATTAAAGCGATTGAAAATGGCGAACTAGATAAATCAGATAATCCATTAAAAAATGCACCGCATACACAAAAAGTAATTTGTGCTGATGAATGGAATCATAAATATACCCGTCAGCAGGCAGCCTTCCCATTATATTATGTGCAACATAATAAGTTTTGGCCAACCGTAGCAAGGGTCAACAATACCCATGGGGACAGAAATTTAGTTTGCACTTGCGAACCCGTTGCATCCTATGCATAATAAGAAAGCAATCGGATAATTTTAATTCGCTGAATACTATGATAAAGCCTCCCTCAAGTTTATACGAGGAAGGCTTTATTATTTAACCATTATTTGTAGCCGTATCCGCAATGGTTGTAGAAAGTGTATTATTATTTAACATAAACTCATAAAGGGAAATAATTTTTTCTTTGTCTTTTAATACGAATTGCATTTTTTCAAGATCTTCTTCTAATATTTTTAGCTTCCCATTCTCCATCAAATAGTTGGAGCTAAACTGACCTGCTTGCCCTTGGTCTCCCACCCAGTCGTCACAAATCATTTGGCCCTCGCCAATCAATACCCATAAAATATTCAAGTCGGGATAATGCTCATGTACTTTAATTAATATATCCGAACCTACAGAACCTAGATGCCTAAGTTGTTTTGAAAAATAACCATTGGATAATTTAATTTTCTTTTCAAACGAATACGGATATATGTTTCTAAATTTTAGATACATGGCAATGCGCTCAATAGGTTTCATAAGCTTTTAGTTTAATGATGAAATGCCTGATAAAATATTTATCGACTTCTTTCTTAAACCAAAGTAGTATTATAAAATATTGACACATGAATTCTTATGCCTCAAAAAAAGTAGGCAAGAAAATTTGAGGCATACGCCTTTATAGAAATAAATTTGATTAATTGCTTAGGCTTGTTGCTTTTCAGATAGCTCAAGCCATCTTAACTCAGCGGCCTCTAATTCATTATTTAACGCCCCCAATTGCTCACTTAACTTGATAATTTCATTGTAATCAAGATTGGGGGCATTTAATTGATTAGTAAGTACCTGCTTTTTACTTTCTAATTCAGGCATCGTTTTATTTAGCGTATCCAACTCGTGCTTTTCCTTAAAAGTCATTTTATCTACCCCTTTTTTATTGATGGCCGTTGTTGCTGGCGATGCAATTTCGGAAGATCCCTTTTTTGCATCAAATTCTTTGGCAGAAGTAATATCTGAACTTAGGGATGCTAAACTTTGATTTGACTTTTCAAGAATACGGTATTGTGTATAATTTCCAGGATAATCCCTAATCACGCCATCACCCTCAAATATAAATAAATGGTCCACTAATTTATCCATAAAATAACGATCATGCGACACGAGTAATACACAACCCGCAAAATCAATCAAGAACTGTTCAAGGACAGCAAGTGTTGGCAAATCTAAATCGTTGGTAGGCTCATCTAAAATTAAAAAGTTAGGATTCTTAAAAAGTATGGTCAATAATTGTAATCGCTTCTTTTCTCCGCCACTTAATGCACTTAAATAAGTGTATTGTTTGTCTGGTGTAAATAAAAATAATTCTAAAAATTGCGCAGCACTTAAGGAGCCTCCACTTGCTAGTGGGAATTGCTCTGCGAATGTTTTTAAGTACTCAATCACACGCATATCTTTTTTATATACCAAGCCCTCCTGTGAAAAGTGTCCAAATACAATGGTATCCCCTACATTAATTTTACCACTATCTGGCTGTGTAATACCTTGTAAAATTTGTAAAAAGGTTGATTTACCAACCCCATTCTTACCAACTATACCAATTCGTTCCCCTTTGCTAAAAGTATAATCAAAGCCTTTCAATACGATTAATTCACCATAAGATTTGTACACTTTCTTCGCTTCAATAATCTTCCCCCCCAATCGGGTCATTTTCATATCCAGCTGTAAATTGGTGTCATCAATTTTTTGTTTGGCCTTTGCTTCTACGTCGTAAAAATTATCCTGCCTGCTTTTGCTTTTAGTTGTTCTTGCCTTGGGCTGTTTGCGCATCCACTCTAATTCCTTTCTGAATGTATTTTTCGCTTTATCTATACTAGCTAACTCCGATTCAATTCTTGCTGCTTTCTTTTCTAAATAATTTTCATAGTCACCCTTGTAGCTATATAATTTCTCACGCTCTAATTCCCAAATCTCAACTGTCACTGCCTCTAAAAAATAACGATCATGCGAAACCAATAATAAAGTTACTTTTTCCTGCTCCAAATAATTCTCCAACCACTCAATCATGTTTAAATCCAAATGATTCGTAGGCTCATCCATTAACAATAATACATGTTTAGGCTCAAAACCAATTTGTATTAATGTTTTTGCCAATGAAACGCGCTTTCGCTGCCCCCCACTTAATTTTGATACTGGTTGCTCTAAATGGTGAATATTTAATTGCGTTAAAATAGTTTTTACTTTGGATTCAAAATCCCAAGCATTATTTTCCTCCATCTCCATAATCGCATTGGTTATTAAATCCTCGTCCTCCGTTTCCATAGCAATCTCATAATTGCTTATCGCCTTCATAGTGGGATGTTCCTGATTAAATAAGTTTTGTGTCACCGTAGCAGATTCTATAAACTGTGGCTCCTGTTCAAACATAACTAAGTGAACATCCTTATGTATTTTACAAGTGCCTGCATCAGGATGTTCTTTGCCCGATAAAATGCGTAATAATGTGCTTTTTCCCACCCCATTTCGAGCAATTAAGGCAATGCGGTCACCTTCATTGATATTAAAACTAATGCCCTTAAAAAGGGGGGTAATTCCATAACTTTTGGTCAATCCTTCTACTGATACATAATGCATGGCGCAAAGATAAGTGGGGAAAAGGAGTATGTCACTTTTTAGATAGGCTTTAGCTAAAAAATAGGGTAAAAAGAGGGGAACAATGTACTTTTGTCTTTGTTATAGAATAAAAGTAATAAAATGAAGCATTTTGAGGTCCCATTAGGATATCGCAGCTCTCTGATTTCTGCAATTAAAGAAAAAAGAAAGGAAGATGATAAACTTAAAAAAGACACACAACCTACCTTACTTGATTTAGGTAATTTAAAGATCTATTTAGCACGCCACTTTGGGTTTTGTTATGGTGTTGAAAATGCGATTGAAATTGCTTACAGAACCATTGAATCCAATCAAGGAAAAAGAATTTTTTTATTAAGTGAAATGATTCACAACCCACAAGTAAATGCAGATTTACTTCAAAAAGGAGTAAAATTTTTACAAGATACCAACGGCAATGCATTAATTCCATTGTCATCATTAACCCAAGAAGACATAGTAATTATCCCTGCCTTTGGAACGACCATTGAAATGGAAAAAAAATTAAATGCCATTGGGATTGAAGTACAACAATATAATACTACTTGTCCGTTTGTTGAAAAAGTTTGGAACCGAAGTGCTCAAATTTCAAAAAAAGGATATTCGATTATAATTCATGGAAAACCCAAGCATGAAGAAACAAGGGCCACTTTTTCTCATGCGGCTGCGAATAGTCCTACCTTGATTGTAAATGACATGGAAGACGCCATTGAATTAGGAAAAATAATTTCTGGCGAATTACCTGTTTCCCATTTTTATGCCTATTTCAATGGAAAATATTCTGAAAATTTTAATCCCGCAATTGACTTAGAAAAAATTGGGGTGGTAAATCAAACCACCCAATTGGCTACAGATACCCTAGCCATCTCGGACTATTTAAAAACTGTCATGGTTACAAAATTCGGGGAATCTGAATTGCACGTTCACTTTGCAGATACCCGCGACACTTTATGTTATGCCACCAATGACAATCAAACTGCAGTCAATAGCTTATTAGAAATTCCTGCAGATATCGCAATTGTCATGGGCGGAAAAAATAGTAGCAACAGCTCACATTTGGTAGAGCTTTGTGAAAATAAATTACCCACTTACTTTATTGATGGTCCCGAAAAGCTCATTGATGCCAACACCCTACTAAACACGAATTGGAGAAACAAGGAGCAAACCATTATTACTAATTATTTGCCAACACAACAACCCACTACCATCTTAATGACCAGTGGTGCTAGCTGCCCCGATACGGTAGTGGAAGCGGTGATTCGACAAATAGCCGACTATTATCATGTTTCAGATGCATTAAAAGCATTAGAAGCAAAATGGATTAATTAAATCCAATAAGATAAATTAATTTTAATTATTGGCTTGGCTGATGCGTTCTTCCGCCCATTGTAATGCAATGGTCAGTTGTTCTTCTCTAGAAATATTTGAATTGTCTAAAACCAAGGCATCATCCGCTTGTTTTAAGGGACTGTGTTCCCGGGTGGTATCAATCAAATCACGGTGTTGCAAATTTTCTGCAATTTCTTCAACCGTAATTGCTGGATTTTTTGCACTTAATTCCCAAAATCTTCTTTGCACTCTAATTTCAGGGCTAGCAGTTACGAATATTTTTAATTCCGCTTTCGGAAAAACAACCGTTCCAATATCACGTCCATCCATGACAATTCCTTTTGATACGCCCATGGCTTGCTGCTGTGCAACAGCAAAATCTCGAACAAGGGCAATGGCGGCCACTTCACTAACTTTTTGGCTTACCCGCATTTCCCGAATTTCTTGTTCTACATTCTCCTCATTTAAATACATATCACTTTGTAAAGTGGTCGAATTGTATTTGAATTGAAGTGTGATTTTGTTTAACGCAGCTGCAATGTCGAAATTGTTGTCAAAATCAATTCCTGCTCTTAAAAAAAATAAAGCAACTGCACGATACATGGCCCCGGTATCTATAAAAACATATTGCAAATTTTTTGCCATGGCTTTTGCTAACGTGCTTTTACCACAGGAGGAAAATCCGTCAATCGCAATAATTATTTTTTGATTAGCCATTATTCAACATTAATCGTTTGTGTTTTAGGAAGATTGGCATTACGAATGGCAATTTGTCGGACTGCTTGTGAAACTACGGTCCGCAAAGCATTTTTAGAAATTTCATCCTTCCCAACCATCGCCGGAACGCCTTCATCTCCGCCTTCTCTTATAGATTGCACCAATGGTATTTGACCAAGGAATGGTAAATCATATTCTTCCGATAAGTTGCGACCACCTTCTTTTCCAAATAAATAATATTTATTATTCGGTAATTCTTCAGGGGTAAAATAAGCCATATTTTCAACCAACCCAATGATCGGCACTTTAATATTTGATTGGCCAAACATAGCGATTGCTTTTTTAGCATCTGCGAGTGCCACTGTTTGTGGTGTAGTCACGATCACTACCCCAGTAACAGGCACCGTTTGCATAATTGTTAAATGTATATCTCCTGTTCCAGGAGGCATATCAATCACTAAATAATCCAACGCTCCCCAATCCACATCAGTAATAAATTGGCGAATTGCACTACTTGCCATTGGACCTCTCCAAACCACCGCATCTTTTTCATCCACTAACAAACCAATACTCATTAAACGAATACCAAATTTTTCTAAAGGCAAAATAATACCTTTCCCGTTATCATCTTTCATCAAAGGGCGTTGTCCACGAACTCCAAACATAATTGGAACGCTTGGACCATAAATATCCGCATCCATTAATCCAACTTTTGCACCACCTTCCGCTAATGCCAATGCTAAATTTGCAGATACCGTGCTTTTACCAACACCACCCTTACCACTTACTACCGCAATAATATTTTTTACTTGTGCTAAAACTGATTTCTCATCCTGTCTTCTACTGGTTGTATTTGAAGTAAAGTTCACAGTAACAATTGCCTGCTTATTGACCAATAATTTAATTGCATTTTCACAAGCATTTTTCATCAAATCCTTCATTGGACATGCTGGTGTAGTTAGTACAATGGTAAAACTTACATGATCCCCATCCACTACTAAATCGGTAATCATATTCAAAGTAACCAAGTCCTTACCCAAATCAGGCTCCTGCACATTACTTAATGCTTTTAGTATCAAATCCACTGTCATTTTGAAAGTTTTTGTTAAAAAAATAGCGACGTGCAAAGTTAAGTCTCAATAGGCTTATTTTGCAGTTTTAATTGGAGGATTATCCATTTTTATACTAAAAACAGGCCATTTTGATCATAAAAAATGGTGTGGTTTTTTAAGGATTACCCCTTAATTTTGCACCACATGCGACAAGGTCACCTATTTACACTAGTAATCGTTTTTGCATTAACGCCATTCACCAATTTTGCGCAAACTACCGCGCCCGATATTTACCGTGATTCGGTCGTACAATTGTATGGAGTGGTGATGACTGCAGATAGTTTAAAAGCCATTCCATTTGCAAGTGTGGTGGTAAATAAAAAAGGACGAGGCACGATCACCAATAACGATGGGGTATTTTCGATTGCAGTTAATAAAGGAGAAAATATTACCTTCTCTTGTATTGGGTTTAAAAATAGGACTATCAGCATCCCCGAAAATTTAGAAGGCAATCAATATAGTGTGATTCAATTAATGATCAATGACACTAATTTTTTACCTGCCACCATTTTAAAACCGCGTCCTACCAGAGCACAATTTGAACGCGATTTTGTGAATGCAAAAATCGACGACGACTTATACGAAACGGCAAGAAAAAACACTAGCGCAAGTCAAAAAAGAATCATCTTATCTAGTTTACCTTTTGATGGAAAAGAAGCAGTTGGCGCATCGCTCAACCAACAGGCATCAAAATATTATTATTCAGGTCAATTGCCGCCAATGAATATATTAAACCCTGCGGCTTGGAAAAGTTTTATTAACTCATGGAAAAGGGGAGATTATAAATCAAGAAAAAAATAATACATGAAAATGATTGCAGTCATTGGCGCAGGAACCATGGGAAATGGTATTGCACATATATTTGCACAACATCATTTTTTAGTACATCTAATAGACACCGATCAATCAGCTTTAGACAAAGCCATCAGCACCATTGAAAAAAACGCAGATCGACAAATTGCCAAGGGAACCCTTACCATTACTAGCAAAGAAACCCTTCTATCCAATATAACCACTTATACTGATTTGAATACCGGCATTGGAGATGCTGATTTAATTATTGAAGCCGCCACTGAAAATAGTGTTGTTAAAAAAAAGATATTCGCAGCGATGGATACATATGCAAAACCTAATTGCATATTAGCAACAAACACATCGAGCATTTCTATAAGCGAACTAGCCGCAGCTACACAAAGGCCTACCCAAGTGATAGGAATGCATTTTATGAATCCGGTACCTGTGATGAAATTAGTGGAAGTAATCAATAGCAAGGAAACGGACCCTTCAGTTACTAAAACAATTGTATCCTTAACGGAACAATTAGGAAAAATTCCTTGCGTTGTAAACGATTTTCCTGGTTTTATCGCAAATCGAATTTTAATGCCCATGATTAATGAAGCAATTATTGCTTTGTCGGAGGGCGTCAGCGACGCTGGCACTATTGATCAAATTATGAAATTAGGTATGGCCCACCCCATGGGGCCTTTGCAACTAGCCGATTACATTGGGCTCGATGTTTGTAAAAATATTCTAGAGATCATGGAAGCAGGATTGAATAATTCAAAATATGCGCCTGCAGGTTTATTGGTACAAAAAGTTGCCGAGGGAAAATTAGGCGTTAAAACAGGAGAAGGATTTTATAAATATTAATAAGTCATTAAACTACTAAAGTGGTTGAATAACTTACCCCTTTGAGATCATTTAACTTGTTCATGACTTCATCCAATCGTAATTTAGGAATACCCACTTTTAAAGAAATAAATAATTGCGCTGATTGTGAAACCACAGAACAATTGTATTGTTTTAAAACCATCATCACTTCATTCATTTGATGGTAATCAAAATTAATTTCATAGTTCAACTCCACTGCTTTTTGAATTTGTGGCGTTAACTGCAATGCCAATGAAGTGGCCGTTTTATAAGCATGAATCAAACCAGGCACGCCTAATAAACTACCGCCAAAATAGCGGACCACCACCACTAGTACATTAGTTAATTCCTTGCTATCCATTTGACCCAAAATAGGACGCCCAGCTGTTCCAGACGGCTCGCCATCATCACTAACCCTAAAGGTAACGCCATCAACACCTAGGCGATAAGCAAAGCAATGATGTACCGCTTTGGGGTGTTCCTTTTTTAATTGTGCGACTAATTTTTTACACTGATCAATACTTTGTGCTGGATAAGCATAAGCAATAAATCTGCTGCCACGATCCTTAAATTCAGCCATGGCCGTTTGCTCGATGGTATTGTAATGAAAGGGACTCATGCAGGGAATAAATAGTATTTATAATTATTTGATGCAAAGCTAGTTCATAATGCGTAATCATTAGTAACATTGCAGTATGACTTTACTTGAAAGCAAACAAGCATTAAAAGCGCAACTAGCGGATCAATTTGACGCCATTGAACTGAACAGCTTATTGTCCATGTTATTTGAACATGTTACTGGAAACAACCAACTACAACAAGTCATTCATAAAAACGATCAGTTAAATGAGGTACAATTAAATGAGCTGAAGAAATATGCTGAAGAATTAGCCAAAGGAAAACCCATACAATATATTTTAGGTAAAGCTTGGTTTATGGGTAAAGAATATATAGTTAATGATCAGGTATTAATACCACGCCCTGAAACTGAAGAGTTAGTAGAATGGGTCCTTGAATATGCGGAAATTATTAATAAGCCATTACAAATCATTGATATTGGAACAGGCTCCGGCTGCATACCCATTGCATTAAAAACAGCATTGCCCAATTGTACCATTACTGGATTAGATATTAGCGAAGCTGCATTAGCGGTCGCTAAATTAAATGCATCGCAATTAAATACAAATGTAGAATGGATTCAACAGGATATTTTAATGTCTGCTTCCATGCCAAGCAATTATGATATTATAGTGAGCAACCCACCCTATATTCCATTTAATGAAAAAGTAAATATGCAAGTGCAAGTAAAAAATTATGAACCCGCACTCGCGTTATTTGTAACCAATGAGGATCCTTTAATTTTTTATAGAATCATCGCAAGATTAGGCAAGCAATGCCTAAACCCCAATGGTCAATTATTTTTTGAAATGCATTATGACCAAGGCAAAGCCATCCAATCCTTATTTGACGAAATGGGCTATCATGCAGAATTAAGAAAGGACATGTTTGGAAAAGATCGAATGATTCGCGCAAGCTTAAAACCAAAACAAGGGGTATAATTAACGAGAAGGATCAACGGCGATTACAGGCGTTGCCCCTAATTGCTTTATAATTTGCATGACTCTAATGGTGGTACCCAAACTTGCAACACTATCCCCATTGATGACCACTGAGGGTTTGTCCGTTTCCTTTGCTAAAAATATTTTTAATTGGCTTGCTAATGAATCTATGGTTACGGGCGCAGCGCCAATAAATAATTTTTGATCCTTATCAATGGTCACGACCACAGTTTGTTTGGCCTTGGTATCTGTGGATGACTTAGGATTCGATACTTTAATGACATTTGGATTTGCTAAAGTAGATACAATCAAAAAGAATAATAATAAAATAAATAAAATATCATTCAGTGCGCCTGTATGCACTTCAGGGGAATGTCTTAATCTAGATTTTAAATTCATATAAGATAGATTAAGAATGAGTAGGCTCTTGTAAAATATCTAAAAAATCAGCACTCGCTGTTTCCATTTTATTAGCAGTTTTGTCAATTTGAGTTGTTAAATAGTTGTGACCTACATAAGCAATCAAACCAATAATTAGACCAGTAGCCGACGTGATCATTTTTGTATAAATACCGCCTGCAATGGTATTTAAAGTATACTCACCAGTGGATGCAATACCATAAAACAATTGTACCATGCCGATAATCGTTCCTAAGAACCCAAACATTGGTGCAATTCCTGCCACCAATGATAAAATATTTAAATTTCGTTCCATGGAATACATTTCAAGCTTACCTACATTTTCCATACTCTTTTCTATAGCATCTAATGGCTTACCAATGCGCATGACCCCTTTTTCAATCATCTTCGCCACCGGATTATCTGTATTTTTTGCCAATGTTTTAGCAGCACCTAAATTTCCTGAAATAATATTATCCCGAATAATAAGCATGAACTTAGGATCAATGGTTCCTGCTTTTTTTATAGCAATCATTCGCTCAAAAAAAACATATATCGCAATCACTAATAAAAGATATAATGGATACATAATGTATCCCCCTTTTTGCAATAAGCTGAATAAGGATATTTTATTTTCGGCAACTTGTAACAAGAATAACATGGCGTTCAATTTATTTTTTAAAGTTAAAAGGTTTTATTTGAAAATGGGTGCATGTGAATAACTATCAATTTGTTAAAATATTTCCACCAAATTAACAAGCACTTCCACCGACTTTTGCATATCAGATACACCTATCCACTCATGCTTGCTATGTATAGCCTGCATGCCTGTAAATATATTGGGTGCAGGAAGTCCTAAAAAACTTAACCTACTGCCATCCGTACCCCCTCGAATGGGTTCTACGATGGGCAAAACACCTGCTTTTTTATAAGCAGCTAATGCGTTTTCCACTAAAATGGGATGAAGATCGATGACCTCCCGCATATTTCTATATTGCTCCTTAATCGTATAAGTAATATGCGCTTTCGAAAAATCAGGATTTTGCAATAAAACATGATCAGCAATCAATTTTAATTTATTGACGTGTTCTTTTAGTTTATGTGTGTCATGATCACGAATTAAAAACTCTAACCTTGCTTTTTCTGCCCCGCCTGAAATATGATTTGGGTGTACAAAACCTTCCCTTTGTTGGGTATGCTCTGGACATAACTCCTGCTTAGGTAATGTGGCAATAATTTCACCAGCTATTTTAATGGCATTTTGCATGACCCCTTTGGCTGCACCCGGATGTGCAATAACGCCATGAATATCCATCGTTAAATAATCAGCACTAAAAGTTTCCATTTCAAAACAACCTAATTCACCCCCATCTAAAGTATATGCATAATCGGCACCTAATTTTTTTAAGTCTAAAAAATCAGTACCTCTTCCCACTTCTTCATCGGGTGTAAATAATAATTTAATGGTCCCATGTAAAATTTCGGGATGTTGCATTAGGTATTCCGCAAAGGACATAATGATTGCAACACCTGCCTTGTCATCTGCACCTAACAAAGTATTCCCAGAGGCAGTTATTATATCCTTACCAATAAAATTTTTCAAATAAGGATAGGCATCCGTTGAAATTACTTGCGAATGATCATCGGGCAACACCAATGACTGTCCATTGTAATTTTTATGTAAAATGGGTTTCACATCGGTGCCACTGCAATCAGGAGCGGTATCCATATGTGCACAAAAACACAACACTGGTTTTTGCGCAGCTGTATTGGAAGGAATTGTTGCCATCACATAGCCATAAGCATCTAAGTCCACTTGCAGAATACCCATAGCTTTCAATTCTTCCACCAATAGTTTGGCTAAATTAAGTTGCTTGTCGGTGGAAGGGAAACTAGTACTATCAGGATCACTCTGCGTATCAATTTGAACATAACGCATAAATCGTTCCGCAATAGGTAACTGATCAAATGACATAATTAATTTTTTATACTATTTTTTTCTAAAATGATGCTTGAAGATAATTTGAATTCAGCAATTAAAAAAGGCTTTCTGTTCCCATCGATGGATGAAAACTAGAAAGCCTTTCAAAAGAATATCTTAAGGAATTAAGGCATAATTATTTTAGAAGGAGTATCAATACTTACTAATTCTAAAGCAAAGGTTAAATCCTGTCCTGCCAAAGAATGATTCGCATCTAAAACTACTACTTCCTCTTTCACTTCAACTACGGTTACTTGGAATTGTTGTCCTTGACCGTTATTCATCGTCAAAGCCATTCCAATGGTTGGATTTAAATCGGCTGGAAACTGCGATTTAGGAAATTCAACAATCATTTCAGGTTGCTTTGGACCATACGCCTCTGTAAATGGGATTTGTATTGTTTTTTTCTCGCCAACAGTCATTCCTAGCACGCCGCTGTCAAATCCTGGAATCACCATACCTGCACCTACTTCAAATTCTAAAGGAGCTCTACCTGTTGAGGAATCAAATGTTTCACCACTAGTCAATGTACCGTGATAATGCACTTGAATGGTATCCCCATTTTTTACTTGTTGCATATTGTTTATTTTTAATAAAGCACCTAGGGTGCAAAGCGCAAAAGTACATAATTATGACAGATAAACTAACTTTGCCGCATGGACAATAAACCAAGGATTGTTTTTATGGGTACCCCGGCATTCGCGGTTGCTTCTTTAAGCGCATTATTGCAAGCAAAAATGAATGTGGTGGGTGTGGTTACAGCGCCGGATAAGCCAGCAGGCAGAGGCATGCAGCTACAACAAAGTGCAGTAAAACAATTTGCCCTAGACCATGGCTTACCTATTTTACAACCTGAAAAATTAAAATCGCCCGAGTTTTTTGAAGCACTAAAACAATGGGCACCGGAGCTACAAGTAGTGGTTGCATTCAGAATGTTGCCGGAGCAAATTTGGTCGTTTCCCCCGATGGGCACCTTAAATGTGCATGGATCATTATTACCACAATACCGTGGCGCAGCACCCATCAATTGGGCTATTATTAATGGTGAAAAAGAAACGGGTGTCACCACATTTCAATTACAACATGCCATTGATACAGGCGCCATATTATTACAGGATCGTATCCCTATTGCGCCTAATAACACCGCAGGTGAAATACATGACACCATGATGGAAGTGGGCGCGCAATTATTAGTAAAAACATTGCATGGATTATTTAACAATAGCATTCAAGCAGTCCCGCAAAATCAAGTAATGGGCAATGAGGGACTCCAACATGCACCGAAAATTTTTACCAAGGATTGTGAAATAGATTGGGAAAAACCATGCGCATCCATACATAATCTAATAAGAGGTTTAGCGCCTTTTCCTGGAGCTATTACAAAGATTGATGGGAAGATTGTAAAACTTTTTTTAACACATATTATTGAAGGAACGCCCACAGAAGCGCCGGGCAGTTTTATCACGGATGGAAAAACTTTTGCAAAAATTGCATGCAAAGATGGATATATTGGACTATCGGATATTCAATGGGAAGGTAAAAAGCGCATGCCAATTATTGATTTTTTAAGAGGCTATCGAAAACCATCCTAAAATCAAGATAAAATTATAGTGGAAAACCTGCATTAACTAATCGTGTTGCAGAAATATTTATTTCAACGCGTTATTAAAATCCTCCAATGTTACAATACCTTGATGTCTCCAAGTTTCTTTGCCATCTTTAAAAATAATAAAAGTAGGAAGCCCTTCGGAATGTAATGCTTTCATCACATCAATATCATTACCGCCATCCACTGCTAAAAAATAAAAGGGGTTAGCGGGTTGTTTTTTTAATTCCGCTAAAATTGGCAACATTTTTCGACAAGGCGGACACCAATCTGCGCCAATATCCACTAATACAATTTTGTTAGTTGCAATTACTTTTTCGAAATCCGTGGTGCGCATTTGAGGAATATTACCTGCCCCATCCACTGGCAATCCATTCATTTTCCAATTGCTCATACCCCCTTCTAAATTGATTACCTTAAACCCTTTTTCAATTAGAAAAGTTTGGGCAGACGCACTTCGACCACCCGCTTGACAATAAATATATATAGGCTGGTTTTTATCTAAATGTTGTGTTCTATCTGCAAATTCAATTTTGTCCATCCAATTCGCTTGCAAAGCATGTGCAATATGACCGCCATTAAATTCATTCGCAGTGCGCACATCTAAAACCTGAACACCTGGCATTGCAATGGCTTGTTTAAAAGCAGCTGCCGTAACAGTTTCGCCGCTATTTGAACTTGCCGACATCGACTGACCCCCATTTGAGTTAGCCTGTCCACAACTTATTAAAACAAGTCCCATACACACAAGGGATACAAATAATTTACATTTCATAAAATAGAATTAATAAGTGACGGTAATTTGAAAAGTTTTGTTGGTAATTCCTAAAATTGCAGCAGCAGCATCACTCAACCTATATTGAATTGAATTGCTTACATCCGGAAGCGCGTTAATCACTTTAGCGCAAATGGTTTTAAAATCAGCAGTGGTAATTTTTACAATTGTTCCAATGGGTATTTCATTAGTTAATATATAAAACTTTTTATCCTGCCATCCACTGATGCTTTTAAATACGGAAGCAGTCCCATCTAATGTTTGAAAAGAGGCAGATTTTTTTTGATCTGAAAATAATGTCGCGAAATAACCTTCATCTACTTTTGTTGCAATGACCCCTTCACCTTGATGAACTATTAATGCATTATGAATACTATCGTTGATTCTTGCTTTTTCTTTATTTAAAGAAATCACCTGCAAGGTATTTTGACGTACTGTATCCAATTTTTTAACCGCCATATACTTGGATCGGTAACGAGATTTTCGTTTTACACTCCATTTTTTTGGGGTAGGTCTTTTTCGAATTGATTTTTTTGAACTGATTTTATTTTTTGCGGTTGCCGTTTTTACACCACTGCCTTTTTTTGCAATAGTAACTGCTGCTTTCTTTGTAACACTGGTCGATGGTTTTTTTGCAACAGTGCGCGCTCCCTTTTTTGGGGTAACTTTTTTGCTTGCAGTAGTTTTTTTACTTGCGGTGGCCGTTTTTTTCTCGGGTACCTGTTTTTTGGCTGATTTTGCTTGCAAAGGGGCAATACTATACCCCGGCGCAAAAGCGCTTACTATTAACAAGAACAATAAAAGGCCATATTTAAACATACCGCAAAGGTACAAAAATCAAGTGCAAAGAAAAGGCTAAAAATTAGTATGTTAACTAAATAGTATATGTAAATACTAGTAATTCAATATTCTCCATTCATTTGGATAATAATTATTCACTCTGTTGGATAATAATTTAGCCCATCCAAGTGCAATTCCTTGATACTTGATCAAATGCCAACCCGCATTTCCATCTAATCGTAGCTCCGCGCGTCTTAAGTAATTGAGTGCGGTTTGGGTATCCACTTCAAGGGTTGTAAAAGGTAAATTGGACCAATAACTCATTGCCAAAGCATGGGATGGAATAAAGTCCTTCCCTTTCACTGCACCCAAGTCCAATCCCAACTTTTTCACATATAAATGACTCAAAACGGACAAAATAGATGCTTCAAATAACATCGGAATTGCAATCAGACTATTTTGGTGTGACAAGTATTGATGCGTATCGGGTAATTCAAAATATGACTTCGCAACTACTAATTCATTCTTTGATAAGGGTGTAAATTTAAATGAATCAGCATTAGTATTGCTATAGCTCGTTGTTTCTTTTTTAAATACAGAAATAAAAAAACCTTCCCCTTTTATTTTGTCAGGATAAAATCTTAATCCTTGACATTGGTGTTCGGGACTTTCACAGGAAATGATATTCCAAGATACCGGCAATGGAATTTTAACATTCACCATTCCTGGTAAATTTGCAATTTGATCCATTATTTTTTCATCTTCTTCAAAGGAATAAGAGCAAGTGGAATAAATTAAATAGCCGCCTTCTTTTAAAGTATCCAACGACTCTTCAATGATTCTTTGTTGTCTTAAACTACAATGTTGCACATGATCCAAACTCCATTCTGAAATGGCAGAAATATCTTTACGAAATAAACCACTGCCACTGCAAGGTGCATCAATCATCACTAAATCAAAAAAAGCAGGCAAGGCTTTAAAATGTCCTGGATCATTCTGCGTGACAATCATATTATCAGCGCCCCATTTGGAAATATTTTCCACCAAAATCGCATTGCGCCCTTTAATGGTTTCATTGGCAACGACTAATCCATCACTAAACCAGTTTGCTAACAAAGTACTTTTTCCACCGGGTGCAGCACACAAATCAAGTACCATGGATTTGGTATCCATATTTAAGTGATGCAATAAATGTTGTATAAACATACTACTAGCCTCTTGCACATAATAAGCACCCGCATGCCATACGGGATCTAACACAAATAGCGGCCGCTCATTTAAATAAAGCCCCTGATCACACCATGACATAGGTGCAGCAGTATTTAAAAAAGGATGAGCTGCTTGATTAAATGGCTTATACTTATTTAACCTAACCGATGTGATTTGTTCCCCTTGGGCATGAACTTGCTCAAAAGCGTTTTTATCGAACCCAGGCAAGCCTGCTAGTGAATCTAAAAATGGTGTAGGTAACAATTATTTATATTTAAATTAATATCTAATGGTAAAATGTTGCTTTTCTTTATTTTCTTTTCTGAAAAAAACAATGCCTATATAAAATAAATCTATAGTTAAAGTTACTTCCTTCTGCTTTTTAATTTCGGTCCAAGCTTTTTCCATTTCACTACTCCAATAAATATCATCAAAAATTAAAATTGACTGTTCATTCACTTTACTTAATAAAAGTTTAAAATATTCCATCGTAGGCACATAGCGATGATTTCCATCAATATACACCATACCGATATGCGGGATTGAATGTAAATATTCTGGAAGGCATGTCGAAAAATCGCCTTCGACAATTTGTATATTTTTCAAATGCAATAAATCAAAAGTGTTTTGGGCTTCTTGCGCTATTGCAGGCGCTCCTTCCATGGTGACCAAAGTCTGATTCGGTAGGGACATGGCTAAATAACTCGATGTAATACCAAAGCAAGTACCCATTTCTAAAATATTATCGGGATTGAAATAAACACCCATCCGATATAATAACCGGCTTATCTTTTTTTGCTTGAGCGCCGATTTCGCAATACTGCTAATTGATCTTTTTTTTAATTCAGATATTCTAGAACCCGCACCCCGATCTAGCACTTCAATCACGCTAGTATTCGACTCCAAAGAATTTCGTCGCGCCTCAATTTCAATCGCATTATCAGGTGCATTGGTTTTATTTAAAACTTGTCTTGTAAAATCATAAACAAATGGTGAATGAATACCGTGCCCCTTGCCGTTGGAAGCAGTTAAATAATATTTAATAAATTTTAAAGCGAGTTGGGCGTTTGAATACATATTTTATTTTCTTTGCCAACATTCAATATCGAATGAATAAGAATGCTTTTCATCACTATTGTAAAAAGTGGATTCCGTCTTAACCCAATCCTCATTTAAAGCTGGGAAAAAAGCATCACCTTCAATGGTAGTATGCACCCTAGTCAGCATAATGGTGTGTGCTAACGGCAAAGCAAGTTCATAAATTTGACCGCCCCCAATAATCATTAACTGTTTGTAGTCCTGTTTTGCTGCTAAATTCACAGCATCCTGCAAAGAATGAACCAATGTAGCCCCATTGGTTTTAATATTTTTTTGATTCGATAAAATTAAATTTAAGCGTCCAGGCAACACCTTATTCCCCAGGGATTCAAAAGTTTTTCTTCCCATAAGTATGGGTAAACCCCAGGTGGTATTTTTAAAGAAACGCATATCCTTAGGCAAGTGCCACAGCAATTGATTATCCTTTCCAATCACATTATTGTCAGAAGCAGCAACGACTAAGATAATATTCATAATACTAAATTTTATACCGCTACAGGTGCTTTAATAGAAGGATGTGATTGGTAATCTTCCAAAGTAAAATCGCTAAATTCAAAACTGAAAATATCTTTGACAGCTGGATTTATTTTCATAGTAGGTAATGGGAAAGTGGTTCTGGACAATTGCAATTGCGCTTGCTCCACATGATTATTATACAGATGAACATCACCAAAACTATGCACAAAATCGCCATATTGTAAATCGCATACTTGCGCAACCATCATCGTTAATAATGCATAGGAAGCTATATTAAAAGGCACGCCTAAAAAAACATCCGCACTTCGTTGGTATAATTGACAACTTAATTTTCCATCCGCCACATAAAACTGAAACATATTATGACAAGGCATCAAAGCCATCTTTGATAAATCACCCACATTCCAAGCGCTTACAATTAATCGTCTGCTATCGGGTGTCGTTTTAATTTGATGAATTAAATCTTTAATTTGATCAACAACAACACCATTCGCCCCTTCCCAACTGCGCCATTGTTTTCCATATACCGGACCCAGGTCGCCATTTTCATTCGCCCACTCATCCCATATACGAACGCCGTTGTCTTTTAAATATTTAATATTAGTATCTCCTTTTAAAAACCATAACAACTCATAGATGATACTTTTAAGATGTAACTTTTTGGTAGTGACCAAAGGGAAGCCTTTGGAAAGATCAAATCGCATTTGATATCCAAAACAACTTTTGGTTCCCGTACCCGTTCGATCGGTTTTCGGAGTCCCTTCGTCAATAATATGTTGTAATAAATTCAGGTATTGTTGCATAGTGCAATTTACAACCAATACCCATTATGTAGAAATCATTTTTTTGCCTTTCTTCTGGCCAATTCCTTTCTGATTAACAACAATTCACGGTTAGTTTGACCATTTACACTGGAGTTTTCCTGTGCACGACGCATCAAATAAGGAATCACGTCCTGTATAGGTCCAAAAGGCAAATACTTACTAACATTGTAATTTTCCAAAGCCATATTAAAGCTGATGTGGTCACTCATTCCAAACAATTGTGAAAAGTGCACTTTAGGGTCATTATTCGACATGCCTAATTCTTGCATTTTGTTAGCAATAATTAAATTGCTATGTTCATTATGTGAAGCTAAAATCAAGGAAATATTTGCTTTGTTTTGAATACAATATAACGCTGCAGCATCAAAATCGATATCTGTGGCATTTTTATCATCATGAATAGGCGAAGGATAATTCATTGCTAAAGCGCGTTCTCTTTCTTTTTCCATATAGGCACCTCGCACTAATTTCGCACCTAATAAAAAATTGCCTTCCACTGCAAGCTGATGTGAAATTTTTAAAAAATGTAAGCGATCGTGTCGATATAATTGATAGGTATTATACACCACTACTTTTTCTTTATTATACACCCCCATCAACTCTATAGCCAATCGATCAATCGGATCTTGAATCCAAGTTTCTTCCGCATCTATTAAAATGCCAATTCCTTTTTCATTAGCAACATCACAAATTGCATACATTCTTTCTCTAACCCTATCCCACTCGGCAGTTTGACTTTCACTATCATGAATACCACTGCGCAATCTTGGTGCTTCGTTCAAAGTTTCTAATAAATTCATTCTGGCCAAGCCTGTTAATTTCACACTAACAAACGGCACATTTTTTTCAGTGGCAGCAAATTCGACTGCTTCAATAATTTTTTCTGTAACTGCATCAAAATTTTCTTCCCCCTCTTTTGCCTCTACCCCATAATCCAATATCACTTGAACGCCATAGGATCCCAATTGCTTGGTGACTCTTGCGGAATCTTCTAAGGTTTCTCCCCCAACAAATTGTTTAAAAATAGTACTTCGAATTAACCCATTAATAGGCAATCCAGACTTCATTAAAAATGGAGTTACGTTGGTTGCTATAGACACCACTAATGGACTTTGAATTACACTAAATAAAAATCGGGCTTTACGTAAATCGGCATTTGACTTATAGGCAAATGCATGCTGGGTATTTTCTAAAGATAGGTTCATGCTAACGTTCATTCGTACTGCAAATATCGGTTGTTCTGCTTATACGACAAAAGATTAAATAAGCTAAATTGCTTGATGATTAAAGGGTTGTAAAACCATTTCACTCACCACGCCAGAACTAGGCTGTTGGCACAAAAACCAAATGGATTTTGCAGCCTCCTCGGCTTGTATCATTTTATCTCTCTGTACTCTTAAATCAATATTATCCCAGAAAGGGGAATCTACCCCGCCAAGATACACTTGTGTAATTCTTATTTCAGTGCGTTTCAATTCCTCCCTGATAGATTGCATCATACCAACCAATGCATATTTACTTGCGCAATAGGCTGCAGCCCCGGACATAGGTATTTTACCTAAAATTCCAGGAATATTGATAATAAGCCCCTTTTTAACCTCTATCATTTTAGGCAAAATTGCCTTTACTATTTCAAAGGTGCTCAATACATTCACTTGGTAGGACAATTGCATATCTGATACCTGTAATTGGTTCAATGGTTTAATAATGCCAATTCCCGCAGCATTAATGTATATATCGAATGCCTCATTTTCAATATTTTTTACAAAGTTTTGAACTGAGTCGGAATTGGACAAATCCACTTCCAATATTTGTGATGCAGGCAATTGATTTGTTTCTGCTATTAAATTTAATTTTGCTAACTGACGCCCAGCAATCCACACTTGTGCACCACTGTTATATATTAACTTAACTAAATGAGCTCCAATTCCTCCTGTTGCACCCACAATGAGTACTTTTTTATTTTTTAAACTATCCATATGATTGATTCAATTTTTAAAATAACAAAGCAGTAGTCAAATTGTTTAAATAAACAATGTAAATTTACCTGCAACTCAAAAAATAGTTACTTGAAAATTGTAGCCACCCATATTTATCAGTTTAAAATTCCAATGGTCCCTTTTACCATAGCTACAGGGACCATGCATTACGCACAAAATATACTCATTCAAATAACCACCGATGAAGGGATTACCGGTTATGGTGAGTGTTCGGCCTTTCCTATGATTGTGGGCGAAACTCAGCAAAGCTGCTATCTATTGGCCAAGGATTTTGCTAGTTTTTGGAAAGGTAAAAATCCTTTAGCAATTACAGAACGACTCAACGAACTTGATTTAATTATCGCAGGAAACTATACCGCAAAAAGCGCATTTGATATGGCATTGTACGACATTGCTGCAAAGCATGCCAACCAACCATTGTATGCTTTTTTGGGAGGGCAACAAAAATCCATTGAATCTGATTTAACCATCGGCATTGACACTCCTCAAAATATGGCAGGACAGGCCATTGATTTTGTCGCCAAAGGCGTGCGCATTATTAAAGTAAAACTTGGCAAACACCCTACAGAAGATGTGGAAAGGATTAAGGCAATAAGAACAGCTATTGGAGATGAAATTATTTTACGTATTGATGCGAATCAAGGCTGGTCATCCGATGACGCATTAGGCGTATTAACAAATTTATCAAAATATACTATTGAATTTTGCGAACAACCGATGCATAAATACCAGGACGATTTTTTGCCTGCATTATGCAAAGCTTCTCCCATAAAAATAATGGCCGACGAATCTGTATTTACGCACCATGATGCGCGTAAGTTGATTGCGCAAAAAGCATGCGATTCAATCAATATTAAATTTTCAAAAAGTGGCGGCATTCAAGAAGCCATAAAAATTCATGACCTTGCCAAACAACACAACATTCCATGCATGATGGGTGGTATGCTCGAAAGCAGATTGGCGTTGAGTGCAAAAATGCACTTTGCAATGGCGCATGACAACATTAAATACTACGACATGGATACTTGTCTTTTGGGCCATTTGGCTGACCCAGTTATTGGAGGTGTTCAATTTAGTGGTATGCATTTAAGTATCAATGATGCTCCTGGTATTGGGGCAGAAGTAGATCCTGCGTTTTTAGCAAACTTAGAAAGCTGCATTGTTTAAGGACAATAAATACAAGTAAGAAAGGGGCTAAAAAATGCAGATTTAGCCTCCTACCTTTTAGCGCCTTATTATCCTTCTCTTGAATTACGAAAATGTTGTTTTTACAATTCATCCTATTGTCACACAAGTTTGTATCTTTACTTCACAAAGCATAACATTATGGAAGCGCGTAAAGCAATCGATTCCTTCACCACAATGAATGAATTAGTATTACCCAATGATACGAACACCTTTGGTGATTTAATGGGTGGCAAACTCATGTATTGGATGGATATTGCCGCCTATTTATCCGCAGGTAAACATTGTAATTCGGCATGTATGACCGCATCGGTAGATAACTTAAGTTTTAAAACGCCGATTAAATTAGGAAATGTTATTTGCATTGAAGCAATCGTTACCAGGGCCTTCACTACTTCCATGGAGATTCATTTAAAAGTATGGAATCAAAATATGATTAGTCAGACAAAGGAGCTGAGCAATGAAGCTTTTTTTACTTTTGTTGCTTTAGATGAAAATAAAAAACCCAAAGCAGTTCCAGCAATCGTTCCGGAGACAGCAGAACAAATAAAATATTATGATGGCGCTTTACGTCGTCGTCAATTGCGTTTAATATTAGGCGGCAAGATGAAACCAGATGACGCAACTGAATTAAAAGCCTTATTTGTAAAGGACTAGGCAATAAAATACGCTTAAAATAATTTTATTTGCTAATCACTTGAGCCAAATGATGCTTACCCTTAAGCATGTATTCCTTACTTTGCTCAATGCCATCCATGATTTGTTCTAAGATATGCTCCACTGATTGTGTGTAATCAATCACCAAGGGTTCTTTAAATCGAATACTTAAAGGTGTTCCCACTTTTTTAAATTTCAATCCCTTCTTATTAAATGCGCGCCAAAAACCATTGATGACAACTGGTACTACAATGGGTTGATTGTTTTTAATAATGTGCGCAGTTCCTTTGCGACCGGGCGCAAAAGGCTTGGTGGTCCCTTGCGGAAAAGTAATTACCCAGCTTTTGGATAAAGCCTTATCAATTTTTTGCGTATCCACTTCATCCCGATTACGCGAAACATCTTGTCCTTCGGCGCGCCAAGTTCGCTTAATTGTTAAAGCACCACCCAACTTAAATAATTTGGTCAACCAATTGCTATTCATGGTTTCCTCCGCAGCAACAAAAAATAAATTGGTGAATGGATTTAATAAATAATAAGGCAAACCGAGCTTGTTAAACTTACGCCATTTCACCGCACAAAAAATATGAACAAAAGCAATCACATCTGCAAAATAAGTTTGATGATTACTTACGAATAAAACATTTTTATTGGGAAGATTTTCCAAATGCTCCGTGCCCTCAATTTTTAACTTATTGAATAATACCAATCCTGGATAAGTAAATATCCCAACAAGCCCATATATAAAGGAGCGAAATAAGCGAATATGTTTTAATCTTTCCAATAAAGTCATGACCCACCCAATTTTGATATTAATGCAATATACTAATTAATATTTTATTCGCATATCCCTGTTTAGCCAACAAATTGTATCTTTAAGCAATGAAAAAATCAGCAGTAATTTTTGACATTGATGGTTTATTAATCAATAGCGAGCCATTATGGAATAAAGCAGCGAGTGAGATTTTTAGACAATATGGTATATTATTGACTGAACAACAATATGCATTAACGACTGGATTAAGATCAAAGGAATTTGTTGCACATTGGTTATACGAGCATAAAATTCCTTCCACTGAATATGATCGTGCCGAGCAACGGATCATTGATCTGGCATTAACGATGATTGACAAGGAGGCAAATGTGATGCCAGGTGTTGAGCATATTTTTCATTTTTTTTTACAAAAAGAATTTAAAATTGGATTAGCCACTTCCTCTCCTGTTGCTTTAATTGAACTTATAAAAGATAAGCTAGGAATTAGACATATTATACAAGCAAGTTGCTCCGCACAACTTTTACCATTAGCAAAACCACATCCCCAAGTTTATTTGGATTGTGCCGCTGCACTGCATACATCCCCCTTAGCCTGCATCTGCTTCGAGGATTCAGTTTATGGGATGATTGCTGCTAAAGCTGCAAGAATGACTTGCGTGGTGGTGCCAAGTGCAGACCATATGAAATTGGCCCATTGGAGTGCAGCTGATTTAAAGCTATCTTCCCTCCAAAATTTTGGCGCCTTACACTTCAATATGCTTGATCCTGAATAAGGAAAGGTTAGATTTCAAGGAAATTAAAAAAATTACGTGATCGTGGTTAAAATCAAATTAAATTGCAGTCCAGTATGGAATTAGCCAAAAAAGTGATTGAAGCCGAACTCGAGTTATTCGAAAAACATTTTAAAGATGCGGTAAAAAGTAGGGTGTCCCTGCTGGATCGTATTATGCAATACATTGTAAAACGCAAAGGAAAACAAATGCGTCCGATGTTTGTATTGTTATCGGCAAAATTACATGGAGAAATTAATGACAGCTCCTACCGCGCTGCCTCCCTAGTGGAATTATTACATACAGCTACCTTGGTGCATGATGACGTCGTGGATGAGGCCTTTGAAAGAAGGGGCTTTTTCTCTATCAATGCATTGTGGAAAAACAAAATTGCAGTTTTAGTCGGTGACTACTTATTATCAAAGGGATTATTGTTATCATTAGAAAATAAAGACTTTACCATTTTAACCATTTTATCCAATGCAGTAAAAAATATGAGCGAAGGCGAATTATTGCAAATGGAGAAAACAAGAAATTTAAATTTTGATGAATCTGTTTACTACGAAATCATCAATGGGAAAACGGCAAGTTTACTCGCATCCAGTTGCGCAGCTGGTGCCTCCTCTGTTTCAAATGATCCAGCATTGATTGAACAAATGCGTGCATTTGGAGAGAATGTAGGTATGGCTTTTCAAATAAAAGATGATTTATTTGATTATGGTGAAGCAAAAGTGGGTAAACCGACGGGCAACGATATTAAAGAAAAAAAATTGACGCTCCCTTTAATTCATATTTTACAAAAAGTAACGCCCGCTTTAAAAAAGAAAATCATCTATATTGTTAAAAACAATAATAATGATAAAGACAAAGTCAAATTTGTGATAGACAATGTAGTATCAAACGGCGGCATAGAATATGCTACTGAAAAAATGATTGAATACCGCGATAAAGCATTAACCATACTCCACTCATTTCCAAACTCAAGTTGCAGAGATGCGCTTGAAGAATTGGTCCGCTATACCACAGACCGAAAATTTTAATGGAAAAAAGATGGAACATATTACAGGCAGATGTACTAAAAGTACAAGCGTTACAAAGCGCACTTAAAATACATCCCATACTTTGTGAACTCCTTGTTCAAAGAGGCATTGATACCTTTGAAGCAGCAAAACATTATTTCAGACCCAGCATTGACCACTTACACGACCCTTGGTTAATGAAGGATATGCGGATAGCAGTAACGCGGATTCAGGAAGCTGTAAATAAACAACAAAAGATTTTGGTATTTGGTGACTATGATGTTGACGGAACTACATCGGTGGCTACTTTATACCAGTTTCTGAAAACATTATCTCCGCATATAGATTATTATATCCCACATAGATATCGAGAGGGCTATGGCATTTCTAAAATAGGGATTGACTTTGCTAAAGAAAATAATATTGATTTAATCATTTCAGTGGATTGCGGAATTAAGTCCATTGAACTCATTACCTATGCAAAAAACTTAGGAATTGATTTTATTATTTGCGACCACCATTTACCTGATACCATTTTACCGCCTGCCATTGCCATACTGAATCCAAAACAAGTGGATTGTAATTATCCCTACCAAGAACTTTGTGGTTGCGGTGTTGTATTTAAATTAATATCGGCCCTTGCAGATACTTATAATTTACCCCCTGAATCCTATTTGCAATTTTTGGATTTAGTAGCCACTGCGATTGCTGCTGACATAGTCCCATTAACAGATGAAAATAGAACATTGGCTTTTTTTGGTTTACAAAAAGTAAATCAATCCCCCAGCTTTGGCATATTAGCGCTCATGGAATTAGCCAAACAAACTACCCCATTAAAAATTAGCAACTTAGTTTTCGCAGTAGCCCCTCGTATTAATGCTGCAGGCAGAATGGATGACGCAAAAAAAGCAGTCCAATTATTTATAGAAAAAGATTATTCAAGCGCTTTGGCCATTGCTTCATTATTACAACAGGATAATTTAGAGAGACGTGAAGCGGATACAAGTATCTCAGAAGAAGCATTGCAGCAAATTGAAATGGACCCCACGCATTTAACAAAAAAATCCTCGGTGGTTTTTCAAGCACATTGGCATAAAGGCGTTGTGGGTATTGTAGCAAGTAGATTAATAGAAAAACATTATAAGCCAACCATTGTGCTAACGCAAAGTGGAGATGTAATTGCTGGCAGTGCACGCAGTGTATTGGGATTTAATTTATACGAAGCACTTCATGCATGTCGCGCACATTTAATCGGTTATGGTGGACACTTCGCAGCTGCAGGTATGACCATGGCCGTGGATCAATTGGAACCATTTAAAATCGCCTTTGAAAAAGCAGTCGCCGAGCGAATCACGATTGAACAGCTGACCCCTGAAATTGCCATCAATTCGGTTTTAGCATTGGATGATATCAATATGAACTTCTTTCAAATTATCAGTCAAATGGAACCTTATGGACCTGATAATATACGACCGATATTTTTAGCAAAAAATGTTCGCGACGCTGGCTATACCAAGTTGGTAAAAGAAGCGCATATTAGTTTTCATGTCATTCAAGGACAAAATACCTTAAAAGGTATTGGCTATAACATGCCCCAACATATCGACCTCATTAAATCCGGCAAACCCTTTGATCTTGTTTTTCAATTGCAATTATACGAGTGGCAGGGAGCGCAAACCGTGCAAATGCAGGTCATCGATATTAAAGCATCCGCTTAATCACCTCAGTTATATAACGAATAAAGCGAAGTAGTATTTACACCACTTCGCTTTATCCTATTTTTTTTTCAATTATTCGAGTAATAAAAATACTTATGAAAAATATTACTTCAATAAGTCAACACTTCTATTGATGAAGTTAGTCAACTCAGCTCCTTTTAATAGGCCTTGTGAAAGCAATGCCAAGTCCGCTAAATTACGCGCTTGCTTTTGTTGCTTATCAACATCTGTTTCCTTTAATAAGGTTTGATAAATGGGGTGATTGCCATTCACGGTTAAATGAACCTCATCTGGCATCTGCGCATAAAATGCGGTCATTCCGCCACCGCCCATACCTGCCATATCTTTCATACGACGCATAAACTCAGGACGTGTTGCAACAATCGGTGCCGCATTCTGACTCAATCCTTTCACCTCAACTGTTAAAGTAATTTCAGGCACTTGGAATTCAAATAATTTTTTAGCTTGTTCCACTTCGTCTTTGGACAATATTGAATCTACATTTTCTTGCTTATCAATTAAATTGTCAACCACATCTGCATCCACACGAACAAACTGCACCCCTTCCCATTTCATTTCCACATTATTAATGAAAGCAGCATCAACCATAGTTTCCAACTTAACCACTTTATATCCTTTCGCTACTGCAGCTTGAATAAAAGCATCTTGTTGTACAGGATTGGTAGTGTATAATAACACTTGCTTGCCGTCCTTATTTTTTTGCGTTGCTGCTGTAGTTGTTTTATATTCATCCAAAGTATAAAAAGTACCTGCATTGGCAGCATCTTCCATGATTAAAAACTTATTCGCTTTATCTAAAAACTTATCGTCCGTAATCATGCCATACTTCACAAACAAACCTAAACTTTCCCACTTTTCTTCAAACGACTTACGATCGCTATTGAATATTTCCTCTAATTTATCTGCTACTTTTTTAGTAATGTGTGCATTAATTTTTTTCACATTTGGATCCCCTTGTAAATAGCTACGACTTACATTTAATGGAATGTCTGGACTATCAATAACGCCATGCAATAACATTAAAAATTCAGGAACAATGTCCTTTACCTCATCAGTTACAAACACTTGGTTACAATACAGCTGAATTTTATCCTTTTGTATTTCAAAACTTTGTTTGATTTTAGGGAAATACAAAACACCTGTTAAATTAAATGGATAATCCACATTTAAATGAATCCAAAACAAAGGTGTTTCTCCAAATGGATATAACTCCTTATAAAACTTCTCATAATCTTCCTTGGTTAAATCAGCAGGTTTACGCACCCAAATTGGATTGGTATTATTGATTGATTTTTCAATTTCCAATTCTTCTGCTTTACCTTCTTCCTTTGTCGCTTCTTTTTTCTCGGCATTGGCATCCGTGAAATAAATAGCTACAGGTAAAAATTTACAAAATCTTTCTAAAATTGATTTCACACGATGCGGATCCAAAAATTCGGCACTTTCCTCATTAATATGCAAAACAATTTTTGTACCCCTTGCACTATAATCCACTTCATACAATTCATATTCGGTACTCCCATCACAACTCCAAAACACACCAGGGGTGTCCGTATGACTTTTACTATAAATATCTACTTTATCACTCACCATAAATGAGCTATAAAAACCCAAACCAAAATGACCAATAATACTGGTGTCCTTATATTTGGTAACAAACTCCTCGGCGCCACTAAATGCCACTTGGTTAATATACTTGTCTACTTCGGCACTTGACATACCAATACCATTATCAATAATGGATAAAGTTTTTTCCTTGGCATCTAAAACAACATCTACCCTTAAATCACCAATGGCCCCTTTTACTTCCCCTTTACCACTTAAGGTTTTTAATTTTTGAGAGGCGTCCACAGCGTTACTCACTAACTCTCTTAAAAATATCTCGTGATCGCTATAAAGAAACTTCTTAATGATTGGAAAGATGTTCTCCGTCTGAACCCTTATTTGACCTTTTTGCATAATTATTACATTTAGTATAAGACTAGCAAAGAAAATACCAAAATACAAATGCTGACAGACTGTCCTTCAATAAGCCTATTGAGGTAAATTTTGCAGCCAAGCAGCCCCAGTACATCGCTTATTTTTTAACAAAATGTCACTTGTGTCACGAATCAATAACTGCTTTTCACTATTGTACACCGAGTAAATCCCAATCACAGATCCATTACCTGTAGGGGTGGCAATACCGGCAAAATCGGCATACCCGCTGGACCGTATATAAATAGTTCCACCTGTACAAAACTTTAATGCCCTACTAGCCCCCGTTTTATTTTTATAATCCGCATAAGTTTGTCCGGTATCTGTTGCCGAAAATTCAACATTCATAATTTTTATTAATCTACCCTGTAAAGAATCTCCTAAGTTTTTAAAAGCAACTTCGATTGGAATAATTTTATAATGATCAGAAAGCGTGGTAATATGTTTTTCAAATAATGGCACGGGTATACCACCTGTGACTAAAGTACCGTTGGAGGTATCCACCCCTGCTACTAATTGTTGCATTTTTCGGTAGTCCGTTAAAAATAAATTTTGAATACGCACCCGCAAGAAAGCCCCCACTGGATAATTTTGATATAAATTGGTTCCATCCAACAACAAAACAATACCACCGGTGCTGTCTTGAATTATGATTGACTTGTAAATATTATCATGCTCATCATTACCTACCACCACCCCTTCAATCATCCATGATTTTGTAATTGGTTCCACCCGATTTGTCAAATGCAATTTTCGTAAATTTTTTATGGTGATTAAGGTATCCGTTGAAAGGCCAATAACTTTTTCAGCATAAGCCGTTTTTTTTAAGCAGGCCGAAAAAATAACATGGAAATAACGAATAATAAATTAAAAAATGAATAGCACCGATTTTGATTTTTCATAAAATGATATTTTGGATGAATAAAGAAGTATTAATTAAATGATGTTTTTATAGAAGATATTTTTATTGGATTTGCAGTTGTGCCCCTAATGCATAGGTGCTTCCTTGGTCATACATATATTTCAAAGGAAATTTTTCAAGCCGAAATGCTGAATAATCAAATCTGGATTGTTCAAAAGAAAAAAGCGGGATGAGCGTATTTAAGACATTTCGTATACTCGCGCTAAATCGGATTGTCTGTTTTTTGTTTTTGATGGCAAACGCATATTGCTTAGACATAAACACATTAAATACCCATTGATTGGGTAGGTAATTTTCGGATTGAATTAGTTTCCAATTTGCATCATTGTTAATTTGGTTTTTTAATAAAAAAGAACGTCTAAAATAATTATAATCAATGGACCTTTTCATTGAATAAACGCCTGTAATACCAATTCTACTTGAATAATCAGGCTGGTATTGTATTGAAATAGCTTGCACCCATTGCGGATTAGATGTGGCAGGCAGTCCTTGTAATTGAAGTATTCCTGATTCCACTTTGTATAAATCGTTCGACAATCTAATTTCATACAAGGGATTATTTGCGATGTAGTAACGACCAAAACTACTCACTGCAGACAATTGTAACGGCCCACCAAATTGTGTTTCCATACCCAACTCAACACCTTTATGAATAGTTTGCATTTGCCCTAGCATCCCATACACAAAAGCAAAAAAATGATCATGGTAAAACAGATTTTTTTCACTGGCATTTGCAATGGATTGCCAAAAAATAGACATATTAATTTTAGTATACACGCCCCTATAAAACAAAGCAAGATCAATGCCGCGATGTAATGCAGGTAAAATAAAACTAGCCGTATAAGGATGAACAGCAGGATCTATATAAATGTCACTTGAATTTGGGGCATTGGTTTGTTGAAACAAAATTGTTTTTGCATAAAACCGCCCGGAAAACTTATATAAATATTGGACCTTCAATCCATAGGAAGGAAATGACAAAACAGAGGACGGCCCCAGTGCTTGCCTAGGGAATAATCCATTTTGATTAAACCCTGTTCGACTAAAGCGATTGTTTTCGTATTTAAGAGAAACGCCAAATTCATATTTTGCCATTTGTTTATGGAGTTGCCCCCATAATTGTAATTGCGAATTTTGTAATGCATAATCACCTCCCCAACTTTGTCCCACTTTTATTTTTTGGTCTGGCTGCCTAATTTCATTTTGAAAATTAGTCGCAGATCCGTTGTCATCCACCCATCCATTATAATTAAGAAAATAATTTCCACCCAACAGGTTTTCAATGACATTATAATTTCTGATGACATCGTTTGCGCCGTGCAAACCAATTTGGCCTGACCATTCCAAGGGAAATTGGTATTCCAATCGCATAGAAAATCGTATTAACTGAACTTTAGCCACTTTGGCATTAATGATATAAAAGGATTGTTGTGTCGCATTGGATTGGTTGATCTTCTCCAAGTGATCAAAGTCAATTTGTAGTGCTTGTGGATTTGACCTGAACCAATCCAATAATTTTTTTCTTACTAAACTATCCTTGCTATAACTAGGTAAATATTTATAATAATCTGGTCGCGGATCTAATGTTTTGGTCCAATCCATTTGATATTTTTTTTGCACCCCTATCGCTACACCCATTTGTACATGTAGTATTGCTTTTTCTCGCCATTTTTTTTCATACCTAAAATAAGTAACAGGCACATCTCCACTTTTTTGATTCGGATAAAAGGGCTTGCCCTTATACCAACCCCAACTTGGATTATAATTACGTTGCGTTGACAAATCAAAGGCCTCACGAACCGATGGCGCAATTTTTCCTTGCGCCACATGATCCCACCAAATTGTCATTCCAATAGATTGCTCCTGTTTTAATTGCTTGTCCATACTCAATGCAAACCCTGTTAATTTTTTAAAGCCATTGGGAATTAAACCCATGGGCGCTTGCTGAAAAACGGCATTGAATTGATAGGACCAACGCTGTTTTTTTAGGTGCCCGCTATTCAATTGTAATTGCCCTTCATACACAAAGGAACTATTTGAAAACCTTGTTGCTACGGTAACTGCTTTTTTAAAAAAGCGGGTATTCCCTGTTAAATAACTAACCGAGCCAGGATTACCAAAACCCAAGTTTGAATATTCAAAATTGGAGACCATATCAATGGAATGAAATGCCTTGTACAAGGCTGCATAACTATTGAAGGAATCCCAATTACCAATTTTACTTTGCCAATTAATTCCATCAATAAAACTGCCCCTATTCGACGATTGGCCTCGCGGTACCCAACTAAAAACAAAACCATTAAACTGTGATAAACTATAGATCGGCAAGTAAGATGAAGACAATAAAGTAGGCACCCAATTGGCGCTAAATTCTATCAGCGTTTCCCTGTTTTGCAAACCTGTATTTTCTTTGGCCTCTTCCTCCTGTGCCATGATTGGCTGATGCAGATAAAGTAAGAAGAGAAAATATAAGATGCGACAAAATCGATGACTCATTGATTGGCCTTTTATTGAAAACGCAATATGAATAAATCAAGAAAGCAAAACATTTCGGTTAATACGCTCATAAATACAAATAAATAAACCTTGTTTGCCCGATTGGAAATGAAAAAACTAAATCATGAAAAAATTAAACTTCCATAATCGAGCGTATTGGTTAATGTGCTATCTCCGCTTGCCCCTTTTTATATTTCTCTTCTTACCCATTTTAACAAAAGCACAAAACACAGTATCTGCTAAAGAAAAGATGTTTATTGTTGGCTTTTATAATTTTGAAAACTATTATGGTACAACTAATCAGTTGAATGTAGCAGACGAAGAATTTTTACCCAATAGCGCGAAGCAATATAATAGTGTACGCTTTAAAAACAAGTCGGCGCAATTAGCTTCTGTCATTTATGGTATCGGAAAAATAAATAACGCTGATGGAATTTCATTATTAGGTATTGCAGAAGTTGAAAACAAAATGGTATTAAAAAAACTAGCCGACGAACCAATGATTAAAAAATATAATTACCAGTTTCTTCATTTTGATTCAAAAGATAGCAGAGGCATTGATGTCGCGTTAATGTGCCAACCCGCTCACTTTAAACCCTACCAATACCGCAGTTATAGTTTAACTGACGCTACCCACTTTACTACCTATGCCACCCGTGATATTTTATATGTTCAAGGGGAACTGGATAAAGCATGGGTACATATATTAGTAAATCATTGGCCTAGTCGGCGCGGAGGGGAAAACGCTTCCGCAGAAAAAAGGTTCTGGGCCGCAAGGGTTTGTAAAAGAATTATGGATAGTATTGAAAACCGAGACCCCAAAGCGAAATTCATCGTCATGGGTGACTTTAATGACAACCCCAATAACAAAAGTTTGAAACACCTAAAAATGTACAACCCCTTTTTAAAATTATTTAATAGGGGGCTGGGAAGTATGGCTTATCGGGATAGTTGGAGTTTATTTGATCAGATTTTATTGAATGCCAATTGGCGGATGGAAAAGGAAAAAACTGGACACAGCTCTAAAATTGCGACAGCGACTCGCCTTTCCCAAACAGGTGTAGCCAATATCAATAGCTACAATTCTACGAATACACCCCCTGGCGCATATAGTAATTTTGAACTAATATATTGTAAATCAATGATATATAGAAGTTCAGCCTTAACCGAGCAGCACGGAAAATACCAGGGCTACCCCAAAAGAACCTGGAATGGGGATCAATTTAACGGCGGTTATAGCGATCACTATCCAGCAGTCATAATTTTTAAGGCAAAAAATGACGAAAAACCTTTAAAATAGCCTACCTTCGCACTCCCAAATCTGTTTTGGCAGATTCGTTCTGAGTAATCGGAATGTCCACTGGGAAAAACCAATTATTTAACCAATAAATTCAAGTAATGAACAATTACGAATTAATGGTGATTTTTACACCGGTTTTATCTGAAGATGATTTTAAATCAGCTCAGAAAAAATACCAAGACTTCATCAAAGAAAATGGTGGGTCTACAGTAGCCTCAAATCCTTGGGGTTTAAAATCACTTGCTTATCCAATCGATAAGAAAACTACTGGTATCTACTGGATACTAGAATTTACTGCTCCTTCGACAGTAAATGAAAAATTGAAAATTCAATTTTTACGTGACGAGCAAATTATGCGTCACATGATTACCAAACTTGACAAGTACGCAGTTGAGTATAACCACATTAAGAGAAACGGCGGTTTCCCTGTTCACAAAGCAGTTGAGGCTTAATTAAATTTTTACCAACATGGCAAAGAATGAAATAAAATACCTTACCGCGATAAAGCAGGAAAAACCTAAGAAGAAATTCTGTCGTTTTAAAAAGTATGGTATCAAGTATGTCGATTACAAAGACATCGATTTTTTAAAGAAATTTTTAAATGAACAAGGTAAAATGTTACCGCGTCGTTTAAGCGGTAATTCATTAAAGTACCAACGCAAGGTGGCTGACGCTATTAAGAAGTCACGCCAAATGGCATTGTTACCTTATGTAACTGATTTATTCAAATAGACAACAATTAGTAAACCATCCCTAATCTCGTATATTAAAAATATATTGGCGAGTGACAGCAAATAAAGCTGGGCTCTTGGGAACTAAAAAAAATGTATGCAAATTATATTAATCAAAGACGTAGATAATTTAGGAGGCAAGGACGAATTAGTAACTGTTAAAAACGGTTATGCGCGTAACTTCTTATTCCCTACTAAACAAGCGGTTGAGGCAAACACTTCTAATTTAAAACAATTGGAAGAGCGTTTAAAAGCAAAAGCAAAGAAAGAAGCTGCAATGTTAGCCGAGATTACAAAAGTAATTTCAGTATTAACTTCATCTCCGATCAAGCTGACTGCTAAAACAGGAACCTCAAATAAAATATTTGGTACCATCACCTCATTACAAGTAACACGTGCAATTCGTGAACAAAAAGGATACGAAATTGATAGAAGACGTATTAGCTTACCAGAGGAAATCAAAGAATTAGGAAGCTACAAAGCAACTATTGACTTTGGAAATGGACAAAATACTGAAGTAGATATTGAGATTGGTGCTGAGGCTTAATTGCCCCCAACCCCAATTTCCAGCCTAAAATGAACTTCATTTAAGGCCAAAAAAGCCTTCCCATACCCTTGGGAAGGCTTTTTTGGGGTTATTTATGCCCAATCGGGGATAAATATTTTTAAAAAAAGCCCTAAAAGTGATATTTGTATTAAATAGTCCTATCTTTGGTGTCTCCAATTCTAGAAGTATTTTTTAGCGTTGGTATTAGATCACTTAATTTAAAAGAACATGAACATTTATGTTGGAAATCTTAGCTGGAATATGACTAGCGAAGATCTTGAGAACTTGTTTACTCCGTTTGGAGCAGTAGCAAGTGCAAAAATTGTAACAGACAAATTTAACAACAACAGAAGCAAAGGCTTCGGTTTTGTTGAAATGGCTAATGATGATGAAGCTCGCGCAGCTATCAGTCAACTTCACGACACAGAAATGTTGGGTCGTAACATAGTAGTTAACGAGTCAACTCCACGTCCTGAAGGCGAAAGAACCTTCAAGAAGAAGCCTTATGGCGCAGGTGGCGGTGGTGGATTCAATCGCGGTGGATCCGGTGGATCTGGCGGCGGTGGAGGATACAACCGTGATCGCGGTGGTAATGGCGGTGGTGAATACAACAGATATTAATCAACCTCGTTGCAATACAATCCCGTTCCGAATTTCGGAACGGGATTTTTTTTGTTCTGTACTTTTTAATAATTAGCTAATTTTAATACATGGAAAAGAAATACTGGGAAAAGATAGCCCCCAATTATGAGACAGAAATTTTTGATGTTTTACATAATGACAAATCAGGTAAAATTGTAAAGGCGATACACCAGTTTGCCAATAAGAAAAAATCGGTGATTGATATTGGCTGTGCGGTAGGCAAATGGATGCCAGTATTGGCACCCATCTTTAAAACCGTTAAGGCTATTGACATATCAGCAAAAAATTTAGCCATCGCTGAAAAAAAATACAAAAAGTACGATAATATAAGCTACGAGTGCGTTGACATGTCCGCTGCAAAACTAAAACCGCAGAAATATGATAGCGCTATTTGTATAAATGCGATATTAACGGAATCCTTAAAAAAGAGAGATCTGTTTTTTAAACACATGTCCAGCTTTATCAAAAAAGGCGGAGACTTAGTGCTCGTGGTACCTTCACTAGAATCAAAATTATTTAGTCATATCATTGCGAATAAGTGGAATGTAGATGATGCAAAAAAAGATATCACACCAACTGGCAAGAGAGCAATAAGTCAAATACGATTTATCAAAGATGGCGTAACCGATATTGATGATGTACCCACCAAACATTTTTTAAAAGAGGAATTAGAATTACTCTTAACCTTAGCAGGTTTCGAACTTGAAAAAATAGAAAAGATAAAATACAAATGGTCTACTGAATTTCATAAACCACCTAGCTGGTTAAAGCATCCACAACCCTGGGATTGGATGGTGAAAGCAAAAAAGAAATAAGCACTGCTGAAGAATAGATTTCAATTTCATCAGATTTAAAAATAATGCTAATAATAGCGCTACAAGATTTAAAAGTCAACATGTCCTGTTGGCTTTTTTTATTTCATAGAAGAAATGGCAATTTCCTTGAGGTAGGGGCAAAAAAAATCCCCTGAAATTAATCAGAGGATTCTTTAATAAATAAGGCAGCTACCTACTCTCCCAGGAAAACCCAAGTACCATCGGCCATGGGGGACTTAACTTCTCTGTTCGGAATGGGAAGAGGTGAACACCCCCGGTAAAACCACCTTAAGACGGCAATTTTATCGGATGTTTAGTCATGACAACTAAACTGATAAAACAATAAATTACATATTGGAGTGAAATCGATAACAGAAAAAAAAAATAAAGCTTACGGGCAATTAGTACTACTCGACTTTGCTATTACTAGCTTTACATCTATAGCCTATCAACGTCATAGTCTTTGACGAC